>Ga0208646_1000181_pt1 | contig 44459 bp, 41 predicted proteins | sample AntAceMetag02UK8_FD_184762 | JGI IMG/M metagenome (GOLD analysis project Ga0208646, IMG submission 184762) | Saline lake microbial communities from Ace Lake, Antarctica - Antarctic Ace Lake Metagenome 02UK8 (SPAdes) (version 2) | ecosystem: Environmental > Aquatic > Non-marine Saline and... | reverse complement strand
GATGCGCTCAACTTTAAAGACAGACCTTATGTGAGGAAATCAAAAGTTGTGACCCAATTGTAAAAATAACTTACGTAACTATCTGTATTACAATATATTGGCTAGTTCCGTTTTCAAGTTGGGTTAAAAGCGTATGATGATTTTGGATTTATCGAACTGTATGAAAAGTTGTAAGAGTCCATTGGAGCCAATTGGCTTCATTAATTTCTGATTTTGCTTATGTGTCGAGTACTGGAAACGATAAATTCATTGTGGCCTTTGGAAAGTACCTTCGATAGTTGCGGGCGGAGGCTCGATGATCTTAAGAGGAGAGGCTTGCTGATCCTGATGAAGTGCAAAGTGAATATAGTTCTAGATTGACTAGACTGAGGAACGTCTTTTTTTTTCTTGTTTTAGTTAAAATCAGAGGATTAATATTAAACTACTATATTATCATTCCTTTTTCCTTCTTCAATAACTCCATTTCACGAAACCATTCCGATATTTTTACTTCAGTAGGTTCCTCATTGGGCTTTAAAATAGGCTCGGCACAATGCTTTAGCAAAAATCTCAGAACTTTTTTGATTGTACGCGATGGCTCATCACCTCTTATTTCGCAATGAGCATAATTACAATCCAAAGGTTCATGCACAGGCTTTAAATTATCCGCTAATTGTAGTACTTGTTCTAAAATAGCTTCGGCATTTGGGTATTGATCAGTAAATATTTGGCCAATTCTATCAATCATTAAAGCTGGGTTCCTAACTAATTCAACATCATACGAAACCACAGCGTTACTGAATTTATATTCTTTTTGGTCGTTGAATCTGACCCAAGCTGGTATTGAAAGGAGGCTAGTATTGCATGATTTATTTTTCCAAAGTCGGATTTGAGCATAATCAGGAATGTCTTTCTTTATGTCCCAATCATTTTCTGGGTGATGGCGAATGAATAGTTTGCATGTGTCTTGAATTAAGTTTTCTTCGATTTTGGGCCTATTATTCTTGATTAATTCAGGCGGAAAATCCCTTGCTCAAGAAAGACTTTATAGATGTGATAGCTTCATTGACAGAGTCAAACTCATCTAAAGCCAATATTTTCTTTCGATCAACATCCTCAATAAGGCTACTTATTTCGCCATCATTATAGACTTCTAAATACAATGATTCACTATTATGATTAAACATAAAACAAATACCATCATCATCAAGGCTAGCTATTCTTCTAGCTTTTAGATTAAAAAATTCTAAATCAGAAAGAAATTTCTTAATTAGAAGTTTGAAACTTTCGGTTGGAGTTGTTCTTAGCTTGGAAATCACTTCTTTGGATTGCTCATCTTCATCCAATAGTGATGCATTTCTCTCTATACCTAGGCAGAACAAAGAATCAGATAAGGTTTCTTCGCGAGTACTTATTTTCAAATTTGAATCTTCTTTTTTTATAACTGTGTAGTCATTTTGAGGAAGGGAAAAGTAATCAACTCCTAACGAGGTGCTAAAATCTCCACTACTAATTGTTGTTGAAAAGTGATTTTCAACATAATCTTTTGATAACTCTTTTAATTCTGGCGCTTCCTCCATTTGTCAATTAGTTCAATTTTAATTGCATCAAAAAATATTTGAATTACTTCTTCTCGTGCTTTAAAGTACCACGCTACTAAAGATAGGTCTTTTCTAATACCTCTAATTGTTGTCTCAAAACTAACTAGCGGTTGCTTGTCTGAGTTTCTTATTGCTGTACTTATCGAAATACTTACTCCAGAATGCAATTCACTTATATAGTAAGACTGATTGAATTGAAACGATCTCGATAATTTTTCACTATCAAACCAGTTAAATACAGAACCTAACTGGTATTCATTTAGCTTAAAAGAGTCATCAATTATACGGTCTAAATATGTTAGTTCAAGTTGGTCAGCAAATGGTAACTTTTGTTCAATTACAGGATTTTTCAATATTTCCTTTTCGAACATTTCGAATATCTCATCAAAATGCGGGTATTCGCTTTTGTTTTTCCCCCTTCTCCAATTAAATAAAATTCTATCTGGCTGTAACTGAATTACTAAGTCATCATTTTTATGAATAAACTGCTTTCTTGATTCAGTGCTTTGAAGCAGTCTCACTTCAGTTCTATCAACTAATTCAACACTGTTTGGTATTAGGGGTTTTTCTAAAATTTCAGGATAGTCCCTTTGAAAATATTTTTGATAAAGTTCGATTATCTCGTTTGTAGAGAAAACTCTACCATTGAATTGAATTCCGAATACTAATTCGTCAAGAGGTGGATTATTGAGTGATCTTTCAGACATTCAGTTAAATTGTTTAGCATTATAGCGGAATAAAAGGACAATTGTTTTGAATAGAATGTTAAAAAAAATAAAATAGCCTATATTTTTATTTTACTTTTTGAATTGTATATCCCTTGATATTAAAAAAGCCTCTTTACTTAGCGTAAAGAGGCTTTTTTGCAGAGGAGGAGGCTATCGAACCTATGCACCACAGTAAACCATAATATACCTTATTATACGCTTTAAAGGGCATTTTTATAGTTAGTCTAATGTGAGTAAGCGTATTAAAATACACCAAAATGCAATAATGTTTGCCCCTATGTTTGCCCCTATGTTTGCCCCTTTGTATATTTGGGTATGGCAACAGTCAATTTATACCTTAAGGATTACAAGGCGACCAAGACCGCAATTAGAGCGGTTATTAATGATGGCCGTAATTTTCAAATTAAACTCTATTCAGGTATTTCTATCAAGCCGAAACATTGGAGTAAAACCAATAAGTGCGTGCTATCAGCGGATCCAATGGCAACAGTGCTAAACAGCCACCTCAAGGAATTCAAATTAAAGGTTCTTGACGCTTATTTGAAAGCTAAAAGGGAAGGCGTAAAAGTCACTACTGAATATTTGAAAAACGAAGTAAATCCGCAACAAGAGGAGGTTCTTTCTTTTTGGGAGATATGGGAGGTCTTTCTTGAGTCAAAGAAAGGTGAATTTAAGCCTCACAGCTTCGCAAAGTTTAGAACATTAGCCAAACATCTTAAAGAGTTTGAAAAGTTCGCCAAACGCAAGCTAGACCTCCTCCATATAGACCAATTAACACTTGAGGACTTACAGCGATTTTGCTATACCGAACAAAACCTAAACACCCAAAGCACCGATAAATATATTGGTCTCCTCAAAATATTTCTTAATTGGGCAGTCAAACGTAAATATTCGAACAACATTGACTTTCAACATTTCCGATCTGTCAAACAGCCCGATTCTCTTAAGATCATTATTACAGATGAGGAGATAAAAAAAATGGAGTCAGCCGATTTGGGCGAAAAGCAATACCTCCGAAATGCTAAAGAGCTATTCATTTTATCGTGTCTTACCGGATTGAGATTTAGCGATTACTCAAGGGTGCAAAAGCAACATTTGAAAGCTGATAGTAAGGGAGGTAAATTTTTACAAATCCGACAGACCAAAACAAATGAATTCGTTGAAATACCGCTAAACTCAAAAGCTTGTAAGATTGTAGAGGAGTTGATTAGTGGTGACCTCCACGCCATTACTAACCAAAAGATGAATAAGTATGTAAAAGAGCTTTGCGAGCTTGCAGGGGTGGATGAGTCCTTTGAGGTACACACTTTCAAGGGTAAAGACCAAACAGTTGAGACAAAGCCAAAATACGAACTAATAACCACCCATACTGGGAGGAGGACGTTCGCCACTCGGCTATTGACTAAAGGAATACCAGCCGAAACGGTGATGCAATTCACAGGACACAGAGACTATAAAAGCTTTGCCAAGTACGTAAATATTCCTAAGACCGCACAGATGAAAGCCGTAAAGGATGCAATGTTTGATTCTTACATGAAAGTAACAGCGTAAAGAATGAAGCCTAAAAGATTTATGTCGCATTGCCTTCTAAAGGAACAGCCAAATAGTATTTATCAGTTCTCTTTTCATAAAGAGATTATGTACGCCGCTGATTGGGAGCACTGGTTATACGGATGGCTTTACAGTATCGTAGTGCGTGAAAAGAAAATGGTCAAGTGGATTGAAATTGGGAATGTGATTTCTAAAACAGTGGAGACAAGAGCTGTCGCCCCATCGAGTAAACAAATAGGGGAAATAGAAGAAATACTGTCCTCCTCAGATAAAGCCAGTTATGACTTAAAAAGGATTCAGGTAGAGGAATTTCTTGACTACCATTTTTCAAAATTTAAAGGGGAAAAGGATGATTTCTTCGGGTTCCTTGAGGAGGCAAAACACTTTGTTAATTCTTATGAATTAGTGGGGGTTATCGGCGATTTTCGGATTAGTCAAGGGAATATACAGATAGATAACTGGGTTCAAAAGAACGATAATCTATTGATCGATCAACGTCAAAAGAAAAAGGATGGAAACAATAGTTTTGATTTTTACTTGAGTCCTGATGGGGAAAAGTATTTCCCTGAAATATGTAATTATTATAATGGCACTGATCAAGCACCAAAGCAGATCGCCGCTTTGATTTGGTTTATGAAAGACGAAGGGTTCCTGAATGCGAACGCCGATTTTTTAAACCGCGGCAGCTACAATGCAAAATTCAATGATTCTCTTGTAACGAGTTTACAACTTCTAGTTAAGAAAAAACAAGACAGTGTAAAAACTCCAGTAAAAAACCTGTATGTAAGTAGAAAGAGTACGCATTCCGGTGAATGTAAGCAATATGCTGATGCTATCAAGGCGATTGGAGATAGCCTAAAAGGCATAATTGATTAAAATAGTTACCCATTTTCCCTAGGGTAATGCGGGTAGTGCACATTGATTTATTTCGAGCTTTAAACATTTAATAGTAGCTCATGCAGAACCCATTCGAAACAATTGAACAACGCCTTGAAGGTATTGAAATTCACCTCGCTGACTTAAAAAAGTCTCAACTAAAGGAGAAGCCAAGCCCATTGATAAATGAGAAGCTCACTCGAAAAGAGCTTTGCCAGCGATACAAAATTTCGCTCGGAACAGTTCATTCGTTGATGCGATCCGGCAAACTGTCATTCTCTAAATTTGGGAGAAAAACGCTCTTTGCTTCGTCTGAAGTGGAGGCACTTTTTGAGGAAAATAAAAAGAGGCTGATCCGTGAATAACTCAAAGAACAGCCTCGGTACTAGGGATAATAAAGGTAGTCAGGATGTCAGGATTATTTCTCATTTGAGAAATATAGATGCTTCCAGATACATGCTTGCAAAAGCTTTGAGTATTCCAATTCAAAGTGTTTGTCGTAGAGTTGATTTACTGAAAGTTCAAAGCAAAGTAGCCGTAATCAGGGAGGGTAAATGTGAGATTTCCGGAAAGTGGGTTCAATTTTTAAGTAGTAACCCTGATAAATTCAATGGTAAGAACCAATTGGGGTTATGGCCAGAACAAATTTGAATTGGATTCCTGTTCATCTCATTCAGTTCGTTTTGACCAACCGATTAGTAAACGCTTTTAAAATTTACTTGATACTGAAAATTCACTCTTGTGGGTATGTTAGAAATGATAAACGCTTGATTCAATGGCTTGCAGAGATAACGACTTTTAACCCTAAAACCCTAAGAAAGCATTTAGGAAAACTTGATGAGCTCAACTGGATTGGAATAACGGAAAAAGTGATTTACATCAGGTCAATTAGAAAAATAGAAACAGAACGGCAGAAATTCAGCACGTGCAGAGAGGTGGAGTTTCATCTTGATTGGGTGGTTTTTTTTAAGGATTATTTAGCCGCTACTTTTATTAGTCATTTAGCCTTTGCACAAAAAGCAAAAAGAATTGCGGAAACCATACACAACTCAGGGGGTAAAAAGGGACTTCCGTATCAACGGGTTGCGGTTTCCGCTTCTTTTCCTGTCTCTCACAAAAGTATTGAAAAGATTCTAATGGTTTCGCAAACGAAGGCACATGAGTTAAAGAGATCGGCCATTCAATCAGGATTGATTGTAATAAAAAATGATTTTGAAAAGACCGATTTAAGTATTGAGCGTTTTTTGTTTCTAAGAAAGCAAAATAGGGAATTTGGATCATTGAGGAGATCAGGAAATTCAGTCTTGATTTGTAGGCCGGATCAGGTCACCCCAATATTGAAATTTAAGTCAGGAAAAAAAAAGAAATATAAAAGAAGGGATTAAAAAGGGAAGGATCTAAAGTAGATCAAAATAGGAACTATAGACAAAAGACAAAAAACAGGTGGGCGTTCCAAGGGAACCCCAAATAAACTGACCAATGAGCTTAGATCAGCACTCAAGAATGCGCTCTTTGATGAAATCGAACAGCTACCAAGCAGACTTGATGAGCTAGAAGTAAAGGACAGGGTTGAGCTCACTATTAAACTCATGCCCTACGTGATGCCAAAGGTAGATACCATTGATTCGACAAGTGGAGAGCCTTTGGACTTGGGGTGGTAGCTCTAAATTAAACTCAACAAAGACCTTATGTGATGCAATTACAGGCAATTAACAGGTGGGAAATCGGTTAGTTAAAGCTTTTTGGTTCACTTGTCGGGTCGGGAATGTTTACCCCTATGTTTGCCCCTTGATATTAAAAAAGCCTCTTTACTTAGCGTAAAGAGGCTTTTTTGCAGAGGAGGAGGGATTCGAACCCCCGGTACCTCACGGTACAACGGTTTTCAAGACCGCCGCATTCGACCACTCTGCCACTCCTCTGTGCAAAATGTGATCTTACTTGCGTAATAAGAACGCAAAATTAGCAGTTTTAATCAATTTGCCAAATGTATTTTGATAAATTCGAAATTGAAATTCTAATTTTTATTTTTGTCTAAATGAAATGACCAGTATGGGCCTTCAATTAACCTTTACTTATTTATTTATTTTGTAATTTCAACAAACAAGGACAGCAAAGGAAAATTGAAAGCCTTAATGTTTTGTTGGGTTCCAAAGTAGCAGATACAACGAAGGTTAATTGGCTTGTTCCACAAGTGGAATTCGCATTAGAAATAGAACAATTTTCAATGGGAAAAGAAAATCTTTTGCCGAATATGTAGCCGCATAGCATTTATACTTTAATAAAGCCATGGCTCAGTCAAAAGAGATTCTCGGTCATATTGAGTATCACCGGAATAATGCTCTCCAGTATTAAATACTTTGAACGTGCCATTAAGTTTTATATGTCGAAATTTCCAAGATGTGTTGCAAAGGTGCAGAATGATCTAGGTGTGATTCAATTAAAAGTGGGGGTGTACACAGAATCAATTTAGAATCTTTTCCAATCATCTAAGTTTTAATTAAGCCTAAAGGATACTTTAGCAACAATTGTGACAATGGGTCGAAATGGCCAGCGCATACATTGGTAATGGGGGATATTAAATGTCAATCGAGATTTCTGAATCGAGATTTCTGAATAGGGATTGAGTTTTGCGCGCTCAATTAATGAACCTTTGAGAACTGCCCTATCATTAAATAACCTAGGAGTCTGTTGGATTTTCAATACTTAGGAGATCAAAGGGCCAAATTTTCAGAATTGATAATTCGTTTGAACCCGTCCATTATGTTAAAAATTTTTTATTCTTCTTGTATTTTAACTTTGGTCTTCAACCGATCTGTAATCCCCTCTTTTTAAGCCATTTTTAGGTTAAACATCTGCTTCAAATTGTGAGAAATACAAACCAATCACCGTTCATTGTCTAGGTTGCCTTTTCCTCTAAATGAAAAATGTTCTAAAGTCTAATACTTCTTTTATTTTCCCAAAAACCAGTGCTACCGAATGCTTCCTCTTTCGATAAAGCTCTTTATTCTTATCATTGTTGGGTTTAGAAGTTTTAATCTGTCAATTTGAATAGCACAGGAAGTATTATTTTATTTTTTGACGACTGCCTTATGTATGGTCAAAAAAAAATATCGGTTGTAAAAGTATTTTAAACCCCCGTCTCATCACCTTCATTTATATAATACACTTCTTTGTTCGCAGCTCTGTCTATGCTCGCATTGAATTCAAACCCTAATAACAAAATGTTAGACATAAGCCATTGCCATATCATCAAAGCAATCAAAGTTCCAATGGAGCCATAGAGCTTATTATACGTTCCAAAATTGGTGACGTAGTAAGAGAATCCGAATGACACTGCTACACCTAATAGAGTGGCCAATATTGACCCATAGGAAAAAAACATCCACTTATCATGTATGGCAGGACCAAAATAGTAGATACTTGCAATCGCAACATAAAAGGCGATGAAGATTACCAGAAACCTCAAAAAGATAATAAGATAATAGGTGAAGCCCTCCGTCAGGTAGCCATGATGCCAGATCCAATCAAGGGCAAATTGACCTCCAAGAATAAATACAAAAGAAATAATTAGTGCGAAAGCCAAAATTAATGTGAGCCACAAGGAGATCAATCTAGTTTTGAGATACCCACGGTTATCTACCGTCTTATAGCTCATGTTAAATGACTGCATCAATGAGTTAACACCATTTGTGGCAAGAAATAGCGCGAAGAGCACACCAAAGGAAATAAGACCATCTCGACGAACACCCACGGTATCACTTATAGTATCATCAAATGCCGCATAAAGATCTGGCGGCATGAAAGATCCCAAAAACTCCAAAATATCGCCTGATGATATAAATGGAAAGTAACTATGTAAAAACGGAATTAAAGCGAAGAAAAAAATGAGGCTCGGAAAAATAGATAAGGTAAAATTGAAAGCCACTCCGTAGGCTCTTTCGATGAGTTGGTTATCACCAACTTTATCCACAAAAATGATAAGCGTTCGAAACAAAGATACTTGCCCATTGCGAAGCTTAATAATTTTAAGCCAAGACATCAGCCGGAGATACCAGCCGGTATAAAGTAAATGTCGATGTATTGACTCTCTTACTCTCATCAGTAATATTTACTCAATAAGGTACTAAGTTCCTTGGGAATTCGGGCTGGTTTTCCTGTTTTCATGTTCATAAAAGCCAACTCCGTTTCCGACGAATTGATGAGTTTTCCTTCAGGATTAGTCACCTCATAAAAAAACTTAATTCTTGCACGAGGCTCATTAGGAATGGACACTTTTATGGTCAAAAGGTCATCATATTTGGCAGGACCATGATATTTGATGTTCATGCTGAGAACGGGCATACCTATTCCATCGTCCTCCATTTTTTTATATGAAAACCCAATGGCCCTGAATGCTTCAACTCTGGCGACTTCATAATACGCACCATAATTACCATAGTAGACAAAACCCATTTTATCTGTCTCTGAATATCTTACTCTGACTTGTACTTCGTGCTGATACATTATTTATATATTCTTTGCCTATTCAGTGCTCGCTGAAATGCTGAGGCGTTTTTATTATGTTCACTTAAAGTTCTGGCAAACAGGTGAGTGCCGGAAAAATCTGGATTAGCACAAAAATACAAATACTTATGATTTTGATAGTTAAGAACACCCTCAATTGTTGTAAAAGAAGGTAGCATTACTGGACCAGGTGGAAGTCCTTTATTTTTATACGTGTTGTATGGAGAATCTATTTTTTTATGTTTGTTGAGGACTCGCCTAATGGTAAAATCATCTAAGGCAAAAACCAACGTTGGGTCCGCCTGTAGTGGGATACCTCTTTTTAATCGATTGATATATACGCCTGCTATAATTGGCGTTTCCTCCATGACATTAGTCTCCCAGTCCACTATGCTTGCCATTGTTGAGACCTCTTGTTGTGTCATTCCGATTTCTGCCGCTTTGTTTTTTCTTTCGGGAGTCCAAAAATTGTCATATTCATTTTTCATTCTATCAAGAAGCTCTTCAGGAGTAATTGTCCAATAAACTTCATAGGTATTGGGTAGAAACATCGAGATAAGATTGAGCGAATCAAAACCATACAGCTGGGCAATGCTGTCAGACTTGAGATAGGGGAGAATATCCAAAGAGTCCATTTGGATATTTGTGGTAAGCTTAGGTGCCAGTTCTTCAATCTTTCGAGCATTATTAAAAGTTATTAGCACTGGTGTTTGCCTTCCAGCTCTGAGCAGATTGATTGCATCTAGGTTAGACATGTCAGCCTTGAGCTTATACATACCAGGTTTGATATACTTGTCATAATCTTTCAGCTTGGCGACAAAACTAAAAGCAACCAGGTCATTGACTATTCCTTCATCGTAGAGCTTATTTTGTATTTGTTTGAAGGTGGTAGTGGGGTATATAGCGAATAGTTTGTCTTGCTTACCAACTTGTATGTTCGGTGTAAAAATTATTTGATATCCATAGAAAGCAAACGATGAAAGCATCACCGAGAAAACGATCATAGCTGTCGCAAATATTTTTTTCTTCTTCATTCGAAAGGTTACTATTGTTTGATTGGCACGCTCTAGATAAGAACGATTATGGTTTGTAAGTGTTTAATCTTCTTTATTGCGCAAAATTAAGCATATTAAATCCAATTATAAACTCAAAATATAGGGTCGAATCGAGTAGTACTAAGTCTTATTATTGGGGAACGTAAAAAAATCATTTGTGCCATAAGGGATGAATGTAAGCTCCTTTATGATAATGATGCGAAAAGGAAATAGGTAAGTTAATCTCAGAGATTATTGGTAGTCCGTCATCATCCGAGGCTATTTCAAGATTTGCGCCTATTTTTCTAAGATTATCGCATGCTATTGATCTAATATATTTTGGCCAATTGATTTTTTGCGCATGGCAAACCTCATAAATTACTTCTAAATGTGGTGGATGACAAAAACTTAAAACATAACTGTCATTAACTTCAAATGATCCATGAAAGACCAAGGAATTATGCTTGGCGGTGAATCTTAGATTCTCCGGATCTAATTTTATTTCAATTTTTTTGGGCTGAAAACGAACCAGATCTCTGGACGCTTTAAATACTGCTTCTTTGGCCGTCCAATACAACCAAAAAAGCTGAGGATGGTCAATAATTACTTCATGTTGAGTCTTAATTAGTCGGAACTCATTATCTGAGCGCTTTTTCAACAGGGGATCAGTCAAATCAACAATATCGATACCTATCAAAGCTTGTATCTGGCGGCAAGTGAAAAGTAGATGTTTGACTGATCGTTATCTAGTATGTAATACTGATTTAGATTGTTGCTAAAGTCTAGCTCCGTAGAGAATTCAATTTTTTGTAAAGTAAACCTATGGAATAAACCAAATGTATACTCAACCTTATGGCGTTCTAAGTCTTTAATATTCACGACAAAATAGTCTTTGTTAAACTCTATTCTTTGCAGCTTTAAACCAAAAGAATAGCTTTCGGTCTTTAGTAAGAGGTTCAATTGGTCAGAGTTACTGCCTGGACCTATCCCAGCTCCTAGGATTTGACCATTATTGGTGTATCCTTGTTTATTGATGTTATGGACATAAAAGGTTGGCTCAGCTCTCCATAAATAAGTGTGATTTCGAGATAGGTTGGTATGCTCATAAATGATATTCAAAGACTTCTTATTTTTCAATTCGATAGTTTTCTCAAAGCCTATGGTGTAGGCACGACTATGCTCTGGTTCCAGAATGGTCCATCGAAGACTACCGGTAAAGTCATTCTTAGCAAATTCCGTGTAGACCCTGAAGCCAACCTCTGGAAATGACCAATCTAAACTTACAGAAGCTAATTGATCAAATGTGTCATTGGTGTTTATGGAATCCCCACGAGTACCGCTATCAAGAATTTTTATTGGTGAAATGATATCTTGAGTTTCGAAAAACTGTGTGTCTTTATACATCGCTCGGTTAAATCCAAGCTTAATATTAGGCGCAAATGCAGGGGAAAACCCTAAAAATAGGCCGTTGAAATATCTTGTGTCATTTTTAGCGTTTTGATCAAAATAATCAGACTCTGATAATAGACCATAGATTAAATACGTTTCAATTTCTCCCAATTTAAAGTCCTTAATTTTAAAAGTGAGTGGCTCGAACCCCAATTTTAAATGAGGAAAACCAGCAGCTTGATTACTCATTATTATAGGATTAAAAGAAGAAGGGCCAAGGCTGAAATTTTGGGTGGAAAGACTTGTTACAAATTTTTTATGAACAAATTTAAGTTCGGATTGCCCTAGATTAAAAGCCAAAAACCCGCTATTTCCTGATCTCTGTACCCAATCAATTCCTGAAGAAAACTGATAAGCACCATCATTCGTATTGCGCTTTTCAGCGAGTTGGAAGCTACTATTTTGAGAATAATAAATAGCTGGCTGAACAGTTAGTGAAAATCCGCCTCGATTGACTTGAATACCAAAATGCGTTTCAAACGTGGCTCCTTTACCTTTCCAGATCGGGCCGTCGTTATATCCACGTGGATATCCAGAGTTAAATGAGAGTTTGGTAATAGGGGCCAAGACAGTAAATTTTTTATTATATTGACTTACACTGGTGTATAGAGCTAGTGAAGTTGTATCGTTTAGCTTTGATTCATAAAAATCAATTCCTGGTGTTAATACTTGTGCAGATAAAAAGAATGAGGAAAAAAATATTAGAAAATAGGTCAAGCCAATCTTCAGCAGGTTATCGAATAAAAGAATCATAATTTAATATTGAGAACTTTGATACTTTACAAAACTAGTTGATATCAATAACCCATCTTTGAAGAAAGGGTTAATTTTCTGAGGGCAATAGATTTTAAAAAGAGGCAAGAATGATCCATCAATACTATTGATTAATTTTGCGAAGAGCTTATGAGCACAGTTAGTATTTGCATACCAGTATATAATGGAGCGCTATTCCTTGATGAAGTCATTAATAATGTGCTGGATCAGACCTATCGAGATCTAGAGATCATAATTATTGATGATAATTCGAGGGATTCAAGTAGCTCGATAATAGAGAAATTTGAATCCCAAGATGACAGGATCAAATTTCAACTGAATAGCTCAAACCGCGGGATGGTTAATAATTGGAACGATTGTTTAACTAAGGCGTCAGGTGATTTCGTTAAGCTCCACTTTCAGGATGATTTGATGGACTTAAATACCATTGAAAAAATGATGAATGCTCAAGCAAAATATGGGAAAGAGATAGTGCTGAGTGACAGAGATTATTTTTTTGATCGCCAGAGGAATACAATTTCCTCCCATATCAAAAGGATGAGGAAGCTATCCTTTTTTTATAAAAAGGAAGCATTATTGAATTCTTCGGATCTAGCCAGCGTAATTCAACAAACCTCACTTGACTATAATTTCATGGGAGAGCCCATCGTTGGCTTGGTCTCAAAAAAAATTATCGACTCGGATGGCTATTATGATGCAAACTTTAGGCAGAGGGTCGACTTTGAATATTGGTTAAGACTATGCTCGAATCATACTTTCGTTTTCTTGCCTGAGCCTTTGCATCATTTCCGAATTCATTCGAATTCGGAAAGCTTTAAGAACCTTAATGGGACAGGTGTAAGTCCAAGTAATATTGATAAAATTAGGATCATTCAAAAAATGATTTCTAACCCGCGGTATCAAAATCTAAGGAATCATCTTCACCATAAATTTTTAGAAGAATTAGCTTATAAAATTGTTTCTCAGCAAGTAATCAAATATGGGTTAACAAGGCTAGGTACGTTAATTGATCAGAATTTTTTAATCAAGTATTATCGACCGTCATTCGTCAGGGAGTTGATTCGAAAGTTTAAGTTGGGTATCAAACGGCATGGGTAATTATATGCAATCTGACACTAATTTATTGGATCAAGTAAAGACTTTTTAATAAAAGAAATTTCCTCATAATTCATAGAGTGAGCGTATATACCGTATCCCTTGGCGCTTAACTTTTCAACAACTTCCTTCGATTTAGGATGATTGATGTCGTAAAATCGATCGTGAAATTCCAACAGGTACTGATTTACGATAATAGGAGAGTTGAGAATACTGTCAATTACCTCATACTCAGACCCTTCGATATCCATTTTGAGGATGTCGATTTTTGAATGCCCTAATTCAGATGATATATCTGCAAAGGATTTCATCGCCACTTGTATTTTTAATTTCTCACTTACGATAGGGTTGGCAATCATGCTTCCTGATACTCCTTTTGGTCTATCGGGTAGATAAAATTCCATAGTACCAGTTTCAATGGCAATTCCATAATCCTTAAAATGGAAATTTGGATGAATATCCCGGCTAGCTATCCAATCTATAGATTTCGGCGTAGGATCAAAACCGTAAACATTGACCTTGTGCTTTTTGATACATTTAAGATCAAAAGTAATATCGGTTCCTATACCAAAGGAATATATGATCGAGCTCTCCGATAGTAAATCCGGGTTAATATAAAACCCTCCGTAAACGCTACCGTACCATTTCTTATTACAGGTGACAACTGGCTTAAGATGTTCGACTTCTTCAGGCTTTAATCCCTTGAGAACTTTCTTATTTCGCATGTATGCTACATAGTTGGAGTTCAAATACTTCAACCATTCACCAATCGATCTTTTCATATAGTTAGGAATTCCAAAAAAAATGAGATTATAAGTTGCAATAATAATGGAAACGTTTCCGAATAGAAATACCGAGTGACATTGATTACTATTCTGAGCACTTCAATAAACGATAAATTCATTTCTATTCCTATAGGCTTTGATATTTATTCAAATTAAGGAAGCGCTATTTTATCTTATTATCTTTACCCTGGAAATAGATCAATTCAACTAATAAATATTCGATTTGAAATCAGCAAGTGCAAACTGTTGTGTAATCATTGTTACCTACAATGGAAAAAAATGGATTGAAAAGTGTATTACCAGTGTTCTTCAGTCAAAATTCCCGGTAGATATTATTATCGTTGATAATAAATCCACAGATAATACCTTAGACCTTATTTACTCGCTTTGTGAGCCTTTAAAAGTTATAAAAAGTGAGGAAAATCTCGGTTTTGGTAAAGCCAATAATGCTGGTGTTGAATACGGTTATGAAAATGGCTTTGATTATTTTTTCTTATTAAATCAAGATGCTTATGTGCAGGAAGATGCTATTGGCCATTTGATTGAAACGCTGGAGTCCAGTGCCGGTATTGGTATTCTTTCACCTATCCATTTGAACGGAGCTGGCTCTACTTTAGATTATGGATTTAAGGCTGGGATAAAATCAAAAGATTTAGTTAGTGATTATGAGGCTGACAATTGGTCGCGAAAATTATATGATGTCCGTTTTGTAAATGCAGCGGCATGGATGCTTTCAAAAGCATCATTAAAAGAAGTAGGATTATTTCACCCAATCTTTTTTCATTACGGAGAAGATAAAAACTATGCTAGTCGAGTGAAACATCATGGTTTGAAAATAACCATCGATCGACGCGCATTTCTTTGCCACGATCGAGAGAAACGAGGGTTTAATGCTTTGAAAGACGATCCTTTCAAAAACAATGATCGGGAGACACGTCAAATTATTCTAAACCCGTTTAATCCGGCGTTTAAACCGTACTTACAATTAAAGTCTTTGAATAATATGAATCTGGTTACTTGGGGCTGGAAGTGGGGCGATAAACTTAGTTTCGTAAAAAAAGCGATGCAAAATTTCAATCAAATCTGGTATGAGTTTAAAGCCTTTGGGTCAAAGGATTATTATCCTGATTCATGGAAGTGATTCTTGAGTTTTTGAAATGTAATGGCTTCCTAATCGTTCTTCATTTAAAGGTTCACTAACTTGCGGTTTTTTAAAATGATGTAATGAAGGTTATCAAGTTTTTATTAAAAGGTTCGGTCAAACAAGTGCTCATTGCCGGAATAGTTAGTTTGGCTGCAGCAGCTTTTTATATTCTTGCCATACGATCATTCTCAGATGTGTTGGAGTATGTAAAAGGAGATACGCCATATTCTTTCTTTATGCTAGCCGGACTTGTTTTAGCATCAGCATTATTGGCCATTTTGGCGAGTCATTATGTGACTAACCATTTTGAATTTAAGATCTCAGGTCAGCGAGTCACTTTTTCTGAATTGGTGCTAAAGTCGACATTTGATAAGATTGAAAAGAGTAAAGAGAAAATAGTACCTACGCTATTCAATGACATTATTACGTTGGCAACCTTCGCCAAAGGATTACCCGACTTTATTGTTTCATTTTTCACAGTAGTGGCCATTTGGGGATATATGTTCTTCATTTCTTGGCAGTTTACGCTAATTTTCATTTCGGTCTTCTTATTAAGTATTTCCATGACCTTGGCCTCCCAGTCTTATCTTTTCAAAGAAGAAAAAAGGGCTATCGAACAAAGAAACGTGCTTCACAGACGCCTGAATGGATTGGTCGATGGTCTTAAAGAATTGACACTTGATATCAATCACAAGCAAGTTTATGCAACTGAGCTCATAGGGGAGTCAAGCAATGGGTTCGCTAAGCACACCGTAAATAGGAACAAAGTATTGATTGCTGTCGGCAAAATATCCGAGTCCTTCATTTTGATATCATTGGGTTTGATCTTTGTGATTGCCACTTATTATTTTGAAACTGGTAAAGACTTTTTTATTGAGTTTTTTACCTTGATTACTTTTACCCTTCCTTCTTTAATTAGAATTGGACTTTTCTTTAGTACACTCAAAAAAGCAGAAGTCGCTTTAGAACAAATTGAAGGGATGGATATTGTATTAAAGGATTTCGAAGAAAAAGGAACCGATGCGAATCAAAAGTATTTCCCAAATACGCAGATCTCTGACAAATCAGTGATTAGACTTGATAATGTTCATTACACCTACATCACAGAAAATGAAAAGAGCTTTACTGTCGGTCCCTTTAATCTTGAGATTTTTAAGAATGAAACTCTACTAATCAATGGCGGAAATGGAAGTGGAAAAACGACTTTAATTAAATTACTCACCGGTCTATATATCCCATCTAGTGGCCAAATTAGTTTTGCAGGTAAGGCAGTAAATAGTACATCTTTAGCAGAGTATAGGAATATCTATTCGGCAGTTTTTGCAGACTCTTTCGTGTTTCAGGATTTGAGCTATATCAATCATAGCAGAGTCACTGAACTACGCGAAAAATACCTTGATCTTTTGGAAATTAGAGATAAGGTCGATGTTGAGAATGGTATCAAACTGTCAACGACGAGTCTATCTTTTGGACAGAAAAGCAGATTGAATCTATTTCGTTCATTGCTCGAGGATAAAGAATTTTATGTGTTTGACGAATGGGCAGCCAATCAAGATCCATATTTTAAGAATAAGTTTTATAGAGAGATCATTCCTGCTTTAAAGAAGGATGGTAAAACCGTCATCATTATTTCCCATGATGACCAGTTTTTTGAGGTAGCCGATAGAAGAATTACTGTTTCACAAGGTCAATTGCTTAATCATTGAGTTGAATTTTGGATAAATATGCCATCATAGCGATCGCCACTTTCAAGCGGCCTAATATGCTTTCGGATGCTTTGGAGTCATTGAAAAATCTTCATGTTCCCGATGGTTACACTATTGCATGTTTTGTATGCGATAACGATCCAGATAAATCTGCGGAGCGTATCTGCGAAAGGTTTTCCAAAGAATTACCCTTTGAATTAAAATACTTTGTTCAGGCTAGGCGCGGCATTGTACATACAAGGAATCTTTTACTCTCAGAATCTCATATTGTGGGTGCTTCACATATTGCTTTTTTCGATGATGATGAGACCGTTCATCCCCAGTGGATATATGAGCTACTTAAAACAGCCGTCAAGTATAATGCAGCATCGGTTTCTGGGAGGGTGATTTATACCCTACTTGAAGGTGCTCCTAAATGGTTGGAAGAAAGAAACTTTTACGGAGGAGGTCGCCCAACAACAGGAACATTATTGCAAGGTGCAAGTACGAATAATGTATTGATTGATTTGACATTTCTTAAAAAGCATCAGTTAGTATTCAATCCTGCATTTAATATGTCTGGAGGATCTGATTCGTTTCTATTTAGGGAGGTGAGAGATTATGGAGGCAAAGTTGTTTCTTGCCAAGAAGCTATTGCCTACGAGCAAGTGCCACTAAGTAGAGCTAAAGAAGAGTGGATTTTGAATCGCGCTTATAAGAATGGCTATACCGAACTTAATCGCAATAGGATTAGGCATGGTAAGTTAAAAGCGTATTCCATCGCCTTAGCGTATGCGACATGGTTAGCTATTTGCCATGCATTCGGTTTGCTTGGTTATCCCTTCGTAAAGTATTCCAGTATAGTGTTCAATCGGCGTAGAACTAGAAAGATCAAAGGAATGATGCTAGCCTTACAAGGAAAGCCTTATGAAGAATACCGTACTATTCACGGTGGATAATATTACTTTTTGGTGATCAGCCAGAAGAGCGGTGCAATGACCATTGAGAGTAAAAAACTGGCTAGACTAATCACTGCAGCCACAAGCCAACCTAAACTAAAATGTCTCTTTTGATTTTTTGCTGAAAGTTCCACGAGCACCTTATCAAAGCGGTCCCAAGTGCCAGGAAAATGCATTACCGTGGAGAGCTGATTCGTTTTCCTATTTAAAAATTGTTTTCCCCTTAAGGCAAAATCTTTAGAACGCTTTTGGTACTTATGAAGGGCAAATAACTTTAGAATATTTCGTTCTAAAATGAAAAAAGAAAAGGCCTGCCATTTTCCGAGATCTGGAAATTTAATAACACAAAATCGGCCACCTGTACAACCTAAAAGTCTTTGGCTATCATCAATATCTAAAACTAGGCTAGACTCGCTTGTATAATAATTTTCTACGTAGAACCTATGGAGTAGGTATTGATCGCTTTTTAGAGAAAGAAGCTTTTTGGTATCGTTAAAATCAATTTCAAACCAACCTTGAATACTGTCTAAGAGCTGTTTGATGTGCTTGGCCTTTCCAATATATGAACCGGAGTTCAGATACTGATAAATAGTATCTTGAGGTGGATATTTTTTTAAAAAGCTCAGCCATTTTGCTGGCTCCTTGTACATGAAGTTTGATTCTCCAGAGAAGAGTATGTCGGTCTTGGACTCATGGAATTTGGAGATAATCTCCTTAGCATCTCCATAAATTAGTACATCATATGCGTCCACCATCAGCAGGATCAATTCAGGGTCTTGAAACTTCACAAAATCTGCGAGCAACTTTAACTTGATCACATTCTGTATCCAAGGAGAGGAAATGAGCGTGACTAGCTTTAGCCCCTTTTCATCACAGGTTTTCTTTAAATAGTTGTTTTCCGTTAACGCCTTATCAGCAAATGTGACTATTTGTAGCTCGCTCATATCTGCTATACGCCTGGGTTAGGTTTAGTCATGTCATAGCAATTTGGGCAATGACTTTTGTGGCCAAAAAGATAAGAGCGAGAGCCGATGAGTGTTTTGGCAAAAGGGAAATCTTTTGGATACAGATTAAAGCTTATTTTGCTCTGAATGTAATCATCAAAGCTCGACCCAAAGGCAATAAAGCTTGTTTTCGGGTTATGCTCAAACCAATAGGCACATAAAATTTTAGCAAGCATTCCTGACATGAGCATGACGATTGCTCCTTCCTCGAAGGTGTGGGTTTTTAGATTTTCGTATTCTTCATGTGCATTTCTGAAAGGAACTCGAATGATCTGGTCATCCCCAAAGTCAAAACCCATTTGCTTGAAAAAAGCTAAGTCTTGATTGATATTCACCACGAAATAGACTTTCTTCTCTCTCATTGCGCCGAGTATTCTCGGATACTTACTGAGGTTATGATGAAAAGTCATCGCTGGAATCGTAAACTCGTCAACAGGCCTTAATTCTCTTGCATATCTGCTCAACTTTGGATGGGAAGCTTTGCAAGGAATACCGATGTAGTAATGGTCTTGCTTTTTGAGAAATGCCGCTAATAGCAATTCTCCAAGTTGCTTATTATACTTGTCTTGTATTCTGCCAAAATAGGAGCCAAACCACACTTCTTTATGATCAGCCTCTTGAAATTTTTCAATAAAGGTCATTTCCCCATCATTGAAATGGGTAAAGGAGAATGGTTGACCATTTTCAATATTGACAATTAACTTATCAATATTCTCCTTGATCTCTGGATTCTGATTGTGTCGAAATCGGAAGATTTCATGATCTAATCTCTTTCCACCATTGAAAATGAGAATTTTTATAATAGAATAAAGAGAATGGATATAAGCACTTCCGGATTTAAAAAATGAACCTAAGCCACCTTTGATCTTGGCATTTGGTTCAATTATAATTTCAGGTAATTGCTGAGTTCGTTTGTTGTATTTCTTACCATCCTTGGTTTTATAGTCCCATCCTTTAGAGGCGACACTATTTTTTCCTAATAACTCCTTTTCATACTTATTAAATATAAAGCCATGCCTCAAAGTAAATATGGGCCACTTTACTACGGAATTTCGGCCGATGGTAGTTCCAAATATTTCCTGTTGATGGTCGATAGATACTTTTATTGCTGGTTTTTCTAACCCTAGAAAAAGGTCAATATAGAATCTATGAAAGGCGTCAACGTCTTCAGAAGTACCTTGAATAGATCGTTCGACCAATGGCTGTCCATAAGCTCTGACCAGTTCTTTTAATAGTTGAAGCAAAGAATTCACATTGCCTAGTATAACATCGGCATTCAGGAAATGATACGTACCCCGTTCCCTAGGATAGTATTTCCAGTAATAGAGGTTTAAACCCTTTACATCAAAAGGAAAATCGGCAGTAGCAGGAAAAATCACATCCGCTTTGGACTTTTCAAAGGCGCGGGTGAAGTGAGATTCGTCTGTTTGGAAGTTATATTCACTTCTAGCGATTAACACCAGCTCTTGTCCGGATTGTTCCTTAAGTTGGCCTTCAAGATAACTCAGAGATCGATTACGCGTGTCCTTTATACTAATAACCTTCATTCGCTGCTAAAAATTATTGTTGATCCGCCACGCGGGCAGATGTTTTATTTTCATTGATCATTTTTTGATATAAGGCAACATAATACCAAACCCCAACACCTAAATGGAGTAACCCAAAATACCATTCAGGCTTAGCAATTCTAATAGCATAGCTCGCAAAAAGAAGAATAAATGGAATGTAGGCTTTCCTTTCCAAGGTAACTAAAATAATAAATGGCAGACACCACACCAACAATTGACGATGCGTGACGAATGTGAAAAATGCCAATGTGACCATTAAAATGCCTGCATAATAAATATAGTTTTTATTGGAAGCTTTTAAACTTGGAAAGACAAGTAGAAAAAGAAATAAACCTCCCCAGATGGCCTTTGGATAGGGCACGTTTAAATGGTCGAAAACATTTTTCAAAGTACCAATACCCACAGCTTCACTGGCAGCTCCTTTCCATAAAGGATGACTTAATAGGTTCTGAACAAAGGTTTCTGGACAATGCAGTATGAATGGAACAAATGCTCCAAGTATTACAAGAGCGGTCACTGTACCAACAATAAATGTTGCCTTGATACTTTTTGTTTTTAATAAGAATACCGGCAGCAGCCCAAGTGGAAACTGCTTGAGGAGAAATCCTAATCCAGTCCAAAGACCTACTTTGAAATTTTCTTTTTTCTCCATAGCGAGCAGACCCAGCATAAGGAACATCAACGTGAATCCATCCCAATGTGATATGCCTACTTCGATAAGTGAGATTGGATTTAAGGCATATATAGCAGAGAGTTTAAAAGCAAAATTTGCATCTTTTACTCTGCTGAAAAGCATGAAAAGGACAACTGGAACCGCTGCATCACCCAGAGCAAGAGGTAGGTTGATGAAAAAAACCTGTAGGAATTCACTATTTCCTGCCAACCAGAAAAGTCCCGCTGAGAGATAAGGATAAAAGGGAGTGTGGTTATACGTGCACTCGCAATAAAGCCAGAAGTCGGAGTTGATGCATTGCGCGATGGGTAATCGATAGCCAACGAAATCCGGAGCTAACCCTGCAAAATTGATGGCGATAAGTCGAGCGATAAGTCCAATTAACCAGAAGTAAATTAGTTTTCTGGGGATATCACTTCCTAGAAGTTTCGAATGAATAGTCTCTTGCAAATCGTTGATTTTTTAAAAAGTGGCGGTCGAAAATGCAATCTTCAATGTTCTTAACGTCTGTCGGATATTGCTTGTCGCAAAAATAGTATTAAATATAATAATGGCAGTGCCAATTATGAAATACCGTTTTTATTCAAACTAATTGCCCATAGTTCTTATATCACGCTATATTTTCTATATCCACTGATTTAAGCCATTGAAATTTGTAGATTTGTCAGAATTTTTTCATTTACCCATTGACTCACTAATTATGTCAAAAAAAGTATCTCTTGTTATCCCCGTAATGAATGAGGAAGATAACATTCAACCTATGATGGAGGCTGTAAAAACGGCCATGGAAGGGTGGGATTATGAAGTGATTTTCACAGATGATGGATCTTCCGATCAAACTATTCCAAATATCAAGAAATATGCTAATGAGCACGTAAGAGCGGTTATTTTAAATAAAAATTACGGTCAAACTACGGCTATGGCTGGAGGGATTGCTGAGGCACAGGGAGATTATATCGTGACTTTGGATGGGGATTTGCAAAATGATCCTTCGGATATTCCGATGATGATAAAAAAATTGGAAGATGATGATGTTGATGTGGTCGCAGGTATCAGAGCTAAGCGGCAGGATGGGTTTATTCTTCGTAAAATACCGAGTAAAATTGCCAACGCAATGATTCGTAAATTCACGGGAGTCTATCTTCATGATTACGGTTGCACATTAAAGGTTTTTAAAAAAGACATTGCAAAAAATTTGGGCCTATACGGGGAACTTCATCGTTTTATTCCTGTGCTTGCAAAACTTCAAGGAGCGCGATTGGCGGAAACGCCTGTTAAGCACCATGCGCGCGTACATGGGCAATCAAAATATGGTCTCGGAAGAACTTTTAAAGTTATTAGTGATCTGTTGCTGATGGTTTTTTTTCAAAAATACCTACAAAGACCAATGCACCTGTTTGGTGTCACTGGAATTGGACTTTTTGTTTTTGGTGGAATGATCAACGTATATCTTCTGGTTCTAAAAATTATGGGTGAAGATATCGGTGGTAGGCCTTTATTGATATTAGGCGTAACACTACTTCTTGGGGGAATACAACTCATCACTATTGGAATTGTAGCGGAGCTTGTAGTGCGAACATACTTTGAGAGTCAAAATAAAGCTACCTATAGAGTGAAGGAGATTTTCGTTGGGAAGTAAGCTGAAAAAAGTTTTAAAAACCCTACTTAAGGTTTCAATATCAGGGTTAGCACTTTATTTTGTTTTTAGTAAAATAAAATGGTCAGAGGTTAGTGAGCTTTTGTTCTCATCGAACATTTTACTACTCCTGCTAGCCCTACTATTTTTTATACTTTCCAAAATTCTGAGTGCTTATAGACTCATTGGTTTTTTTCGATGTATCCCTCTTGATATAAGTAAAATCTATAACCTCCAACTTTATTGGATTGGGATGTTTTACAACTTGTTCCTTCCTGGTGGAATAGGAGGGGATGGTTATAAAGTCTATTTACTGAATAAAAAGTATGGCGTTGGCCCGAAAAGGCTTATTCAAGCAAGCTTGGTAGATAGAATTTCTGGCCTACTATCCTTACTTATTTTAGCGGGTATAGGTGTGCTACTACTAGATACTGCTACTATTCCTGAGTGGCTGATATACGTCGATTGGATATGTCTTGTATTAGCCTATCCCGTATTTTATCTGATTGTTAAATACCTATTCAAACCCTTTTTGCCTTTCACAGGACCGGCCGTTCTTTGGTCTTTGGGCGTACAAGGGCTTCAGGTGATTGGGGCATTATGCATTTTATTTTCAATAGGTGTTCATGAGCAATATTTTGAATATGGCGTCTTGTTTCTTGCCTCTTCGTTTGTATCCATCTTACCATTTACAATTGGAGGAATTGGATCTCGAGAGTTTACTTTTTTATTAGGGTATCAATACCTAGGAACAGGTGAAAACGTAAGTATTGCTTTAAGTTTATTGATAACTTTTGTTACCGTTGTAATGAGCTTTGGGGGTGTTTTTCTAAAGACGGAGGAAGCGCCTACGAACTTTGAAGAGACTGATCAAAAACCTTAAGATATTCCTCACCCATGTTTTTCCAAGTCATTTGACTTTTCGAAAAATAGTTAGAAAAATGAGCTCTTGACAATGCGAGTTGATCTCCTTTTTTCAGTTCTTCAATTTTATTGACCCAAGCTGCCGTGTTTTTGCTTTCCAAGAGAAAACCATTATCACCATCTTTGATGGCCGATGGAATCCCGTCTACATTAGACGCCAAACAGACCGCTCCCAAAGATGCGGCTTCAAGAGCGACAAGCCCGAAACCTTCAAAGTCACCTTCCACCTTAAAATTGGGCATGACAAAAATATCGGAATGAAGATACGTTTGAATGAGCTTGTCCTGCGGGATCTTGCCAACAAGAATAAGGTTAGCATTAGGTTCTTTAGAGAGCTGACTCAAAATGATATTATCCAAAGGCACACCAAGCAATTTACAAATACGCCCGAATAGATTTGCGGTGAGTAACTTCTTCGCGATCAGTATAATCCAGCTACTTTCCAGTTCAGTGCCGACGACCAGGTATTTAGCGTTTCCCAGTTTAGGCAAAACATTTTTGGCGAACCATGAAAAACCTTTTCTTGGAACTGGACGGCCTACCGAGGAAATGATAAACTCATTAGTTAAGTTCAATCCGTATTGCTCGTTTAACCAACTTTTGAAATTTGGATCTTTCTCAGGTTTATCTGGAAGCTCGACAGCATTGGGAATAAAATGGACTTTGCTTTCGGAGATTCCCGCATTTACGCATTCGTCTTTGGTCGCTTGACTTACAGCCAGAAGAAAATCAAATTTCGTAAGATATTGTCTTACCCAATATTGGTAAAATGAAGCATTAAATACAATATCAAGACCATGTATCGTGGCACAAATGCGAATACGCTTTTGCAGACGAAGAAGTGGCGTTAAAATAAGGGCCATCAACCCATCATTTGCATGAACGATTTGGATGTTTTTATTTTTTTTCATCTTCCATAAGGCCCAAGGTGTTACGATTAAAAAAAATAAGAATTTGGGATAATTATTACTAAAAATAATCGTGTGAACCTTTCGAACAGCCTTTACATATTGAATGAGTTCAAAACTTTGTTTTTGCATACCACCAGTGGATGGCGGATATTTATGTGTGATGAAAAGTATTTCTACCTTTGGCTTGTGTTCGTTCACAGTGGAAATCGTTCGTTCTGGCAAAAATGATAATTTTAAACTAATTACATTCTTGTAGTCGATATCATTACTATATTTATTTTGGGTCGAACTAAAAGAAGATCGAAATACCTTAATTTTAAACGGAAGCCTCTGTCGTTTTCAGATTGATCACCAAAAATAAATAGGCTGATTAGCTACACTACTTTCCTTTTCCTAGTACGATCTCTTTTTGATTTGTTTTCTTTGGCATCATTTTCGAGCAAACGATTAAACCTTTACTTTTTTAGGCAGAAAATCAGGATATGGGAAAAACCAGAATAGCTTTTTTTATAGATGTTCTTCTTGAACACATGGACGGAGTAGCGAATACGAGTAATCGTATAATATCCAGATTAGATTCTATGGAAATAGAGCCTATATTTTTCACTTGTCTACCACCACAAGCGGTTGATTTTCCTTATCGAATTGTTTTAGTGCCCAACATTAAAATACCCTATTCGAAAGATTACCCCTTTGCAATACCAGGGAAAAGAAGTGAAATATTTAAGATCCTTGACGAGTTCAAACCGGATTTGATTCATTGGAGTTCTCCTACATTGCTTGGGAAATATGCGACCAGATACTCAAAGCTGAAAGGTATTCCTAACATAACAATCTATCACACCCATTTTAGTGGTTATTTAGATTACTATAACTGGCTTCCTTTTAGGAGTTTTTTTAGAAGAAAATTGGACAATCGCATGACAAATCTTTACGATAAGGCCTCCTTAGTTTTAGCACCCACACTTTCGATGAAAGAGTTTTTAGTTGGGGAAGGTTTATCTGCGGATAAAATTGGAATTTGGGGGAGAGGAGTAGATAGTCAGAAATACAATCCAGATCATCGCTCGGAGGAACTGATCAGTACTTGGGGAGCACAGGAAAAAATTAAAATACTGTTTGTCAGTAGATTATTCCATTATAAGGAGACAGATATGCTTATTAGACTGAGCCATATTTTACCGCAAAACGTACTGCTCATTATTACAGGTGAAGGACCCGAGCGGGAGAAAATGGAAAAGGAATCAAATAAGAAAAATACGCTTTTTACAGGAAAATTGGTTGGACATGAATTATCAGAGGTATATGCCTCTGCTGATATTTTTGTATTTCCATCACTCACTGATACGTTCGGGAATGTTGTGTTAGAAGCTATGGCCTCAGGTTTGCCGGTAATTGCAGCAAATGCTGGGGGACCAAAAAATATTGTTAAACATGGAGAAACCGGTTATTTGATTGAACCTAAAAATGAGCAAGCATTCAATGATCATATTAGAAAAATGAGTGAGGATAAGGCCTTATTCAATAATATGAAACGTAAAGCGCTCCAATATGCGCGAGATACAAATTGGGATAGTTTAATCAAACAAATACAATCGAAATATTTGAACCTGATTAAAAAACAATAGAATTATGAGAAAACTGATCTTTTTTGTCTTACTAAGCTGTGTTATGCTGTTTTCAACTGAGTCAGTGGAGGCGCAAGATAATAAGTATTTAAAGCTTGATGAGACGCTTAATTATAAGATCAAATATGGTTGGTTAAAAATTGGTGATGCTGAGTTGTTCGTTGACCGGAGGTTTCATATTATTGACGACCAGCAACATTATTTGGTACAGTTCAAATTGAAAACTGTCGGTTGGTTAAGAATATTTGCCAATGTTGACCTTCGTTTTGAATCATACGTTAATGCTACAACATTTCAACCCCATCATGCTTCGCGGATTGTAATGACAGGCAAGAAAAGTGATATTCAACTTGATGAGTTTACTTATACCGACTCTATATATGCGGAAACTTATAAGCAAGAGAAACAGGAAACTAGTGTCAATGTATATCCAAAAGTAGGCGTGGCATTTACTGATGCATTAAGTGCATATATGTACGTAAGATCAAAAGAATTGAACTTGACAAATGATGAAGAGGCTAGACTTTATATCGCCAATCATTTATATGAATTCACAATGACACCAGATCAGTTGTTCAATAAGAAAGGACAAAAATCATACGAGCTAATCTTTCCACCAATTAAAGAATTCCCAAGAGAGAAGAAGAATTATGTAACACTGGAAAAGGATACTAATATCCCCGTGGAGATTAGATTATCTACAAACAATGGTAATTTCTTTTTTGCACTAAGTAAGTAGGGAAAAAGAATTTTTATGCTATTGCCGAGCTTCTAAGTTTCTATGATGTTGGAGTGTAGCGAGGGTGTTTAAGCGGCTTTGTACCTCATTAGGGATGTTTAGAGAAAAATGCAATCATCTTGATTTGAGACAATAACAGGAAATCGCGCTTAGGGAGATATAGGATATGGAAAAGGTAAAGGTTAGAACGATCCATTCAATTTTGATAGACCTAACCCCATGGTTTTCTTAAACACATTACGAGTTCCAATCGACTGAGATGAATGGTGGATGATTACAATTTTATATTTACTGTGATCCGTATTTTCCTACGGCTAACCTATATAATCCAATTTTCAGATATTTTGGAACTAAGCATCTTGCCCTTGCTCTAGCCAGAATAAGAAGTGCACCCTTAAGTACGTGTAGGTAGATAGGGTTAATCCTTTACGATGGGATTACAATAAACAATACGGCTTGCCTTATAAGCTCAATTTACTGGCCTAAAAAAACAAAGCCCCAAAATGTTACGACCGATTGAAGGTTGATGTATTTTGGAGCAGTATTGTTGATTCAGTTCATTAAAAATGAATAGATATCTCTCTATTCTAATATAAAGACGGCTTATGCGTTTTCAGCTACTTTAGAGGCGATGATATTTACCGAGTCTTGAACGGTGTTCATTTCACCTATAACCTCATCTTCAATCATGATATCAAAAGTATCTTCAATGTCAAGCACGATATCTACGATATGCGCTGAGTTAATTTGTAGGTCATTAATGAGGTCCTGATCGTCACCGACATTGTCTAGTGATATCTCTTCGGGAACGTACGTTTTAATGATTCCTATTAGTTTTTCTTTGATTTCAGTTTTTTCCATGCTCAAATTTTCTTAATACTACTGCACAATTCAAATCTCCAAATCCAAAATTAGCTTTTATTACAGTGTTTAGCTCAACTTTTTTAGATTGATCTACAATTTTTGATGAATCAACCAAATCTGTGATGATAGGGTTCAATGATTCTGTATTTAAATTGGCATGAATTTGCTGATTATATAGTTGCAATATTGATGCGTTTAATTCAATAGATCCTGCCCCTGCGATGCAATGGCCGATCATGGATTTTGGTGTGTTGATATATGGAAAGTCATTACCTTTTCGACCTAAAGCATTCACCCAGTTTTGTATTTCTAATACATCTCCCTTTGTGGAGGTCAGGTGTCCATTAATCAAATCAATTTCGGAAGCATCAATCCCTGCTTTTTTTATGGCAGCCTTAATGCAACCAACAACAGCGGCTGAGTTTGGTGCAGTCATTGTCCCACCATTTCTTAAGCCTCCACTATTTTGGTGACCTCCAAGAACTTCGGCATAAATAGTCGCATTTCTTGCGATAGCGGATTCCAGTGTTTCTATAACCATTGCACCTGCACCAGAAGCAGGTACAAATCCCGTTGGATTAGCGCTCATTGGGCGTGAAGCGGTCTGAGGGGCTTCATTTGAGTCAGAACAAAGAACGCGCATTGCGTCAAAACCGGCCCAAATGTATCGTCCGTCACCTTCAGTGCTTCCACAAAGCATTATATCGGCTTTTCCTAGTTGAATCTGATCATAACCAGTCAACAGCGCTTCACTTCCTGTAATGCAGGCTGAAGAGTTAGAAAGGACTGGGCCACCAAGTCCCAAAAGATAATTAATGTGAGCAGCAGCGCCGCTATTCATGCTTTGCGGTATTTTTCGGCTACCAAGTCTACGGCTATTTCCGCTTTCGATCGTAGAAACTATTTCCCCTATTGAGGTGTCCAGGCCTAATGCACCTGAGCCGAATACCATTCCGATATTCTCTTTGAGCTGATCATTAATAGGAAGGCCTGCTTTTTCCCAAGCCTCCAATGCGGCAAGGCAAGCGTATACTATTCCTCTATTGCCTAATGAGTTAGCTAATAGGCGAGGAAGTTTGCTCTCGATATATTCTTGAGATACATTTGGCATACCACTTACCTGACATCTGAGGTTCAGGCTCTCCATTTCTAAAGAATGTTTTAGGCCGGAGACCCCATTAAGTAAATTGCTGAAGTATGTTTCAGTACCTACACCATTGGGAGCGACTACTCCCATCCCAGTTATTACAACTCTTTTCTTATCCAAGATTTGATTTATTTACTATCATGCCAGAGAGCTCTCCACGTGCAATTTCAACACCTTCGCAGCTACAACTGACTTTACATTTTAATTTTCCGAATCGAAAGTATATCTTTTTAGCCTCAATTCGAAGTTTGTCCAGAGGTTTTACGGGACGGAGGAAGTCAAGGTTCGAATGATTGAAGACGGGTAATACATCTCCCACCGATTTGTCTCCTTTTAAATATATGCCAAAGCAGACTAATCCAATTTGCGCCATGATTTCTGTTATAATTACCCCTGGGACTACCGGCATGCCGGGAAAATGACCCTTGAAATAATATTCATTCTCCTTGATGGTATAATGTCCGATAATATGTTCGTCATCAACCTCATTCAATTCATCAACGAAGTGAAATGGATCGGCGTAAGGAAGTGCCGAAATTATAGCTGCTGGATTCATTCTTGATTACACTAAGTGCTCGCCACCATCTACATGGATCAATGTACCATTGATCCAGTCTGCTTCAGGTTGACAAAGCAAATATACAACGTTCGCGACATCCTCAGGGGTAGTAAGTCTTTTGTAAGGGTTTCGCTCAATGCTTTCCTTTATGAGCTGAGCAGAATTCGGGATCATCCGCAGTGAGGGGGTATCAGTAACACCAGCTTGTATCACATTGAAACGAATGCCATATCTACTCATTTCAACAGCCAAATAATTCGTTAATGTTTCGAGGGCGGCTTTTGATGCCGCGACTGCTCCATAACCACTCCATACTTTTTTATTACCTTCTGAGGTTAGTGTGATAAACCTACATCCTTTATTCAGGAGCTGTGCGGAGAATAATTTACTAGCCCAAACCTGTAGGTTGTAGCCCATAGCTTCCATTGTTAGTGCGAAATCTTGGGCATTTAAAAAACTTTGTTTGCTCGAGTCTAAAGGTTTTAAATTTCCTCTCGAAATAGAAAGTAAAACAAGATCTAAACTTCTGTAACGATCGTCTAACCTGAATATAAGTTCATCGACTTTCTCAGGTCTCGTCCCATCTATATTAAACAGCGTGATATCGACTCGATGAACCCTTTTAAGTGTATCAACTGTCTTAATGAGCTCAGCTTCACCCTGTCTTCTTTCACGATGTACAATGATTATATTGAAGCCGGAAGAGCACATTTTCTTCACTGTTGCGAGACCTATGCCGCTTGAACCTCCAATAACTAATGCTGTTTTACTCATTGATCAGACTTTTAGTGTAGCATCTTCTTCGGATGTTAACGTCGTGCAGATGTTCTGAAAACTCTGCCCATTGATTTAGTACTGCTCTGTTCGTTGCTAACATAGGTCCAGTGCTGATATACTCTACACCCTTTTTGATGTAAGTGGTAAGTAAGGCATTGAATATTACAGCACTTGCTCCTAGTTTTTGATAATCTGGCGAAGCGCCAATTAAAAATAAATCTAAATGCTTATTACTGTAAAAAGCTTTTAATATATGTAAAAATCCAAATGGGAAAAAACTTCCTTTTGATTTTTGAAAAGCTCTTGACAAAGTAGGCAGTGAAATTGCCACGGCAACTACTTCATCTTGATCATTTACCACGATGCTTACGTATTCCTTCCGAATAAAGCCAAAATACTGATCGACATAATACTTAATCTGTTTTTCAGTAAGCTCATAATAACCATAGAGATCACTGTATGCTTCATTTAGTACTTTAAAGACACCTTCAGCGTATTTAAGGGTATCCTTAGCACGCTTGAATTCTTTAATCTTAAGACCAAATCTATTGGAGGCCAATGATGCTGACCTGGCTATTTTCCGAGGCACTTCTTTCGGGACATAAGAGCGAACCTCCACCCAGTCCACAGCTTTAGTGAATCCACAACGTTCATAATGCGAGATATAATAAGGATGATTGTATATCGTCGCTTGAGTTGCCATTTGATCATATCCAGAAACCAAAGCGCCTTCAAAATCTAAATCTGTGAAGCCTAATGGTCCGTGCAATTCGCTTGCATTCTGCTCTTCGGACCAATCTTTTACTGTTTCAAAAAGTAAATCGACCACTTTCTGATCATCAATAAAATCGATCCAGCCAAACCTTGCCTTCCCTTTTTCTGCCAGTTCTTTATCATGTATAATTCCGGCAATACGTCCAACAATTTTACCTTCCTTTTTTACCAACCAGTAGGTAGCTTTACAATGGTCAAACGCGGGGTTTTTCTTTTGATCGAGAGTACTCAATTCAAAATCAACAATAGGGGGCACATGAAAATCATTACCCCTGTACAAGTCCATGGGAAATTTGATGAAGGCTAGAAGTTCCTTCTTTGAAGTGACTGGTTCAACAGAAAGCATTGGTTAGATTAGTGATTTTTGTCGATAAGCGCGCAAAGTTAATTCAAATCCTTCCTTTAAAGGCAGAAACGCTGCATCTTCTGGTGTGTGTTGATTCAAGTCATCGACATCCCAATCTTGAGAAATCTCTTTATACTTCTCTAAGGTGACTTCAGGGATGTTATTAGCCTTTTTATGCCTCTTATCACTCCACAATAATCCGAAAATTGCCAAGCGAGGATTAATTCTTAGGTAGCGCACATTTTTATTGAATACTTGTGCAAATACCTTGGCCAATTCTTTCTGAGTGTAAATGTGCCCATCTGAGATGCTCACAAGAATTTTATTGGGGTACTCATTAGCTCTTACAATCAGCTTTGCTAAATCGCTCGACAGAATCAAGGTTAATTTTTGATCTTTCTTAGATAAGTCAAAGTGAAATCCGATTTTAGCCGATTTGAACATAGGTAAAAAGGCTGTGTCGCCAGGTCCATAAATGCCAGTTGGTCTGAATATCGTGTAGTTAAACCCAGACTTTTTGATAATTTGTTCGGCTGCTAGCTTACTCTCTCCATAGGAAGAAATTGGTCCGTGTGCATTTTTAGGTCCATGTGCAGCTAAGGAGGAAATATATGCAATCCTTCCTGATACTTTGAGCGCATTAATACTGTTAAGGCCTTTAACTATGAATTTTGTCAAACCAACATTAACTTCAAAGAAAGGTGCTGTATCTAGGCTATTGGTTAAGCCCGCATTGTGTATGAAGAGATCAAAAAGACCAAATTCTGTGGTTAAATTCTGTAGCTTTTTAACGAAAAGAACATTATCTAAATATGATTCTTCAATAATAGTCACTTGCCTATTGTTACTAAACTCTTCAAGTTTGTCTTTGGATCTGACAAAAGCGATTACATGATTACCTGGCTGAGCTGCCTGAGTTAAAATGTGTTTTCCGAGAAAGCCATTAGCTCCTGTTAGTGCAACTAACAATTACACAGTCGTTGGTTCGAAGACAATATCCAGTTCTTTAGCGACTGATACCATTTTATCAATAGCAATATCAACTTGATCAATAGTGTGGGTAGCCATCAGGGAAAAACGGATTAAAGAGTCTTGTGGAGAAACAGCTGGAGCAACGACGGGATTGACGAAAACTCCTTCTTGCATTAGTCTCATGGTATAAGCATAGGTCTTTTCATTATCCCTCACATAAATAGGAATGATAGGTGTTTCGGAATTACCAGTATCAAATCCCAAGTCTTTGAACCTACCAAGGGCATGATTCGTATTTTCCCAGAGTCGTAATCGGTGAGAATCATCTGTTTCCATAATATTCAATGCTGCCATAGTCGCAGCAGTAGAGGCAGGAGTCATGCTTGCACTGAATATAAGTGATCGAGAATGATGACGCATGTAATCGATAGTTTCTTTATTACCACCAATGAAGCCGCCAAGCGAGGCAAATGATTTGCTAAACGTACCTCCGATCAAATCAACTTCATCGTCTAGGTCGAAGTGAGAAGGGGTTCCTCTTCCATGGTCTCCCAAAACACCAACCGCATGTGCGCAATCTGTCATAACAACCGCATTATATTTATCAGCTAGTTTGACTATTTCCGGCACATTTGCAATGTTTCCTTCCATGCTAAACACGCCATCAACAATAATAAATCGCATTTCTGCATCGCCTAACTTTTTGAGTTTACCCTCTAGAGATTCCATATCGTTATGGCGAAAAACGACAGTTTTAGCATCGGACAATCTTGCCCCTTCGATGATAGAAGCATGATTTAATCGGTCAATGAGTATGACATCATTTTTTGTTGTAATACTAGGAATGACACCAAGATTTACTTGAAATCCAGTACTGTAGACAATAACAGCCTCTTTTTTTAAAAATTTAGCTAATCTATCCTCTAATTCAATATGAAGGTCAGACGTTCCATTTAGGAATCTGGAACCAGAAAAGCTTGTACCATATTTTTTTAGCGCGGCTGCTGAAGCTTCTTTTACCTTCGGATGAGTAGTCAAACCTAAATAGCTATTTGAGCCGAACATTAGAAGTTTTTGACCTTGAACCGTAACGACGGTACTTTGCTCAGATTCGAAAGTTCTAAAAAAAGGGTAGATGCCCCTACTTCTAACTTCGTTTGCTGCTGTAAATTTTTCGAATCGCTTTCTCAGAAAATCACCCATATCGCAAAATTATAAGATAATTATCATTTTAGATTTAAGTCTATTGAACAATCGTTTCAGATTTATGACATTTCGACCATTTTGGTCTTGTAAACGGCCTCTTTCGCTAACTATATTTCAGTTTGACTATAAACATTCGTTTGTTTAATAGGAGCAGCAGTTATTATTTTAATATTTAGCCTTAATTTTAAATTATGGCGGCAACTCTTATTAAACTTTACGAAGAAAACCCGGAAGAAAAGAAAATTCGACAAGTCGTAAAGGTTTTGCGTGAAGGTGGGGTTATTATATATCCTACTGATACGGTTTATGGTTTAGGGTGTGATATATTTAATAGTAAAGCTATTGAGCGTGTTAAAATGATAAAAGGGATAAAAGGGAAGGTGTTGAATTTGGCCTTTATCTGTTATGATTTAAGTCATATAGCTGAATATGCTAAACACGTAGAGACACCTATTTTTAAATTGATGAAAAAAGCATTGCCAGGGCCCTACACGTTTATATTGGAATCTTCAGCTAGGACACCTAAGATTCTTAATTTAAAAAAAAAGACGGTAGGTATCAGAGTTCCTAATAATAATATTCCAAGAAATATCGTGCGTGAATTGGGCAATCCAATCATTACTACGTCAATTCACGATGATGACATTCATGAATATGCGACTGATCCAGAATTGATATACGAAGAATTCAAAAATAAAGTTGATTTGATTATTGATGGTGGTTACGGAGATGTAAAAGCCAGTACTATCGTGGATTGCTCTGAAGGTTATCCTAATGTTATTAGAGAAGGAAAGGGAGATATTTCGCAGTTTCTATGAATGAGATAGTTTTGATCGAACCACATTATTTGGGTTCTTTGGAATACTTTGTCTCATTATTTCAAAGTGATAAAATACTGTTTGAAATAAATGATCACTTTATTAAGCAGACTTATAGGAATAGATGCTATGTGCATGGCCCCAAGTCAATAGAGTGTTTAACTGTTCCTGTGAGGTATAAGAATCATACCCCAACGAAAGATGTGATCATCGATTATGATCAAGCTTGGCTAAGAGATCATATGAGAGCCATTGAATCCTATTATGGAAACTCACCATTTTTTGATTATTTCTGGGATCTTTTCTCTGACATTTGGGTCAAAAAACCAAAATATCTAATTGAGCTTAATCATGACTTCATGACATTATGTCTTAAAATTATGCAGATTGACATGACTATAGAGTATACCTCAGATTTTACGCCAAAGCCAGAAAATCATCTTTTGGACCTAAGAAATCTAATAAATCCAAAAAAACAGTTTAATCTTCGTCAGATTTATAGCGAGTTTGAATACACTCAACTTTTTGGCAGCAACTTTGCACCGAACTTAAGCATTATTGATTTAATTCTATGTGAAGGCAGTCGTTCGACTGAAGTTCTACGAAAATCAATGGCAAGGTCGTGAACATTTACGGAAAACCTTGTGTTTAAAAAGCATCTGTTAACAAGCATTTAATAGATAATAAGTTTATTTTTACTAGATACACACATTAAGATAAATCCATATTTATGGAAGCGAAATTTTCAAATAGAGTAAAAGAAGTAATCTCTTTGAGCAGAGAAGAAGCCCTGCGGCTGGGCCATGATTATATTGGCACTGAGCATTTATTGTTGGGCATGATCCGAGAAGGAGAGGGCGTAGCAGTGAGCTTACTCAAAAAATTAGGCGTGTCGCTTGAAGAACTGAGATCGTCAATAGAACAGGCGACCAAAGGAACGGCAACAAGTAATGTTAAGAACCTAGCAAATATTCCACTGACTAGACAGTCGGAAAAAGTGCTGAAGATTACGTATTTAGAAGCTAAAATTTTCAAAAGTCAGTTGATAGGAACAGAACATTTGTTGTTGTCAATTCTTCGTGATGAAGATAATCTAGCTACTCAGATACTTGATAAATTTGATGTAAGCTATGATGTGGTGAAAGAGCTTTTGGAATACCAAACAGAAAACCCACTTGCGCAATCAGAGACCGATGACGGAGATGAAGATTCTGGTAAAATGTTTGGTGGATCTTCTTCAGGTTCAGGTAGTTCGGGAAAAGAACCTGCTGGAAAAAGTAACGAGAAGTCGCGAACGCCAGTGCTTGATAATTTTGGAAGGGATCTAACCAAATTTGCTGAAGATGACAAGCTTGATCCGATAGTTGGTCGTGAAAAAGAAATAGAGAGAGTAGCGCAAATCCTGTCGAGGAGGAAAAAGAATAATCCAATACTTATAGGTGAGCCAGGAGTTGGTAAAACAGCGATAGCCGAAGGTCTTGCTTTGAGAATTGTACAGAAAAAGGTGTCGAGAATACTCTTTGGCAAAAGGGTTGTCACCTTGGATCTTGCCTCATTAGTGGCGGGAACTAAATATAGAGGACAGTTTGAAGAAAGAATGAAGGCAGTGATGAATGAGATTGAAAAATCTCCGGATGTCATACTTTTTATCGATGAACTACACACGATCGTAGGAGCCGGAGGAGCTTCTGGTTCTTTGGATGCTTCAAATATGTTTAAACCTGCCCTTGCCAGAGGAGAAATTCAATGCATAGGAGCAACTACTTTAGACGAATACAGACAATATATCGAAAAGGACGGTGCGCTCGCGCGACGTTTTCAAATGGTGGTGGTTGATGCCACAACGCCAGAGGAAACTTTACAGATTTTGGATAATATAAAAGATAAATACCAGGATCACCATCATGTGAATTATACGAAAGAGGCTCTTGAGGCTTGTGTCAATCTTTCCGATAGGTACATTAGCGATCGATACCTTCCAGACAAAGCGATCGATGTTCTTGATGAGGCAGGTGCACGTGTTCACATTAAAAATATCAACGTTCCTGAGCAAATAATAACGCTTGAAACACAGATTGAGGATGTTAAAAAAGAAAAAAATCGTGTAGTAAAAAGCCAGAAATACGAGGAAGCTGCTCAATTACGAGATAAAGAGAAAAAGCTTCTTGCACAGTTAGATGAGGAGAAAAATAAGTGGGAAGAAGATACTCGTACGCGTCGCTATGAAGTGACAGAAGATAATGTAGCTGAAGTAATAGCTATGATGACGGGTATACCTACGAATCGTGTCGCACAAAAAGAAGGTGCGAAACTTCTTAACATGAAGAACGAGTTGGCTAAAAGGGTCATTGGGCAGGAAGATGCTGTGGGCAAATTGACTAAAGCTATTCAGAGAACTCGCGTTGGATTGAAGGACCCAAAGAAGCCCATAGGATCATTCATATTTCTTGGACCAACCGGGGTTGGTAAAACAGAAATGGCAAAGGTATTATCATCCTATTTGTTTGATAAGGAAGATTCTCTAATCCGAATAGACATGAGTGAGTACATGGAGAAATTCTCTGTATCGAGACTTGTGGGAGCGCCTCCAGGATATGTTGGCTATGAAGAAGGTGGTCAGTTAACAGAGAAAGTAAGACGTAAACCTTATGCAGTCGTATTACTTGACGAAATTGAAAAGGCACATCCAGATGTATTTAATATATTGCTTCAAGTGCTTGACGATGGGGTTTTAACCGACGGTCTTGGAAGAAGAGTAGATTTCAGAAATACCATTATTATTATGACTTCAAACATTGGAGTTCGTGATTTGAAGGACTTTGGTGCTGGTATTGGTTTTGCTACTTCATCTAGAAAGGAAGCTTCAGGAGATGTGATGAAGTCGACAATTCAAAGTGCCCTGAAAAAGGTCTTCAGCCCTGAATTTTTGAATAGGTTAGATGATGTAATTGTTTTCAACTCATTGGAAAGAAAGCATATACATGAAATAATTGATATCACATTAGGCAAGTTATTTACAAGAATTATCGACTTGGGCTTCCATGTAGATTTGACTAAAAAGGCGAAAGACTTTTTGTCTGATAAAGGATACGATCCTGCTTATGGAGCGCGACCATTAAATAGGGCTATCCAAAAGTATTTAGAGGACCCGCTTGCGGAAGAAATACTGAAAGGAGAGCTTCAGGAGGGAGATACCATTCATGTAGAATGGGATGGTAAGTCTGAGACCCTGACAGTAAAGCAGAAAGTAAAAAAGTCAAAAAAGATTGATAAGGAGAACGACAAAAAAGAAGAGTAAATCTTCTAATCAGTTAGATAAATTGAAAGGCGAATCGTGAGATTCGCCTTTTTTTATGTTTTTTTGAAAGCAACCTTTCAATTTTTGAACCGTCCTTATATCAAAACTTAAGACTATGAAAAGACTATTCTATACACTCATGATACTACTATTAGTTGCGTCGACCCACGCCCAGCGACGAAAAGTAGACATTAAAGAATTTTCAGGGATTGATTTAGCCATTCCTGGCACATTGTATATAAAACAAGGCGATGACACATCTGTGGAGATAATATGCACTGATGAGGCAATGGAAAAAATTGAATTTGAAATGCGTGGAGATCGGCTGAAAATTAAAAATAGGGAACGTAATTGGTCTGGCTGGAAGGATAACGATCTTAGAAATACGAAAATTTATGTAACGATGAAAGATATTACTAGAGTTGGTGTAAGTGGTTCTGGAGAGGTATATGGAGAAAGCTCGCTTAACACTGATAATTTAGATGTGTCAGTTTCTGGCTCAGGAGGCTTAGAGTTGGACATAAATGCAACAGATTTGGATGTGTCAATTTCAGGAAGCGGAAGATTGAAGTTGTCTGGCTCTGGTGAAGATATGGATCTAAAGATCAGTGGATCAGGCTCTTTAATGGGCGCTGACCTTAAAGTAATATCGTTGGACGCGTCTATTAGTGGGTCAGGAAAATGTGAAATTGAGGTTTCGGAACGAATTGAGGCAAAAATTTCGGGTAGTGGCAATATATACTACAAGGGAAGCCCAGAAAGCATTCAATCAAACTCCTCAGGAAGTGGAAAAGTAAGGCGTTATTAAAGTCGAATAATAGGTAGAGGTAAGTTCCTGTGCCTATTACCATTTTTATTATAGTATCTGCCAATTTAACATGTAGCTTGCTTTTTCTGCCTCATCTTCTTTTCTGGAGAGTATGGTTGTATTCGTGCTCGGCTCTTCACTATTGATTTCTAAATGGAAATCACCGAGATGATCATTTTTTGTTGTTAAATCGTATTCCCATAGTTCGATTGCCATCCACCCCAGTTTAGTGACTTTTGTTTTGAGGCCGATTGGTAACGTTTCATCTGAATCGATCTTAATAAATTTTTTATTTTCAGGCCAGATTTTTTGCCCTTGAAATTTTAAGTATATCTCATCCTTGTCCGTTTCTTCCGGGCATTCGCAAATAATTGAGTTGAGTTTAATGAGCGGCATTCTTTTTTCTTTTAAATATAGAAAGAACCTTTCTAGTCGGAGGAAATAATTGCCTATTAACTCATATTATATCAAAAGGACAGGTCCTTAGGAGAGTAAATAGGGGACTCAGTTCTTTTTTAGTTTCGAAATAATCCAATAAAAGGGAAAATATTTTGGTATTTAAGGGAAAATAAAACTTTGCTTTTTCTAGAGCAAACTAGAGCATGAAACTTACTTATTGTTTTCAGATCAATTTTTTTTAAGAAAAAAAAGTATAGTTTCGATAATCAGAACTCTCATAGTCCAATCGGACCTGTGGTGATATTCCAATTATATATCAAATTGGATTTCACAAAGCGTCTATATTACTGATTTGTTTTGATTGTTCAATTATTTTGATTGAAAATTATTATTTTGACCTTTGTCTTAGAATTAAACCAATATAACCCAATGGTAAGAAGAGGAATTAATAGCAGTCTACATATAGTTCTTACCTTTTTATTGATAAATATCCTATCCGCACAGAATTTGGTTATTAATGAGGTTATGTCTTCAAATAGCAACACGCTTATAGATGAAGATGAAGACACGCCAGACTGGATAGAGCTATATAATTCGTCAAACGAAGCTGTAGATATTGCGGGATACGGACTTTCAGATGAGAAAATGTCTTCTTGGATAATGCCTAGTACAATTCTTGGCTCTGGGAATTTTTTAATTATTAATGCATCAGGAAAAAATAGAGCCAATCCTCCATTGTATTGGGAGACTATCATTGATGTTGGGGATTTGTGGTCGTACATTGTTCCAGAGTCGGAGCAATCAAGTAAATGGCGTGATGTTTCATTTGATGCTGATAACTGGTTAATTGGGAAAAGTGGTTTTGGCTATGGAGATAATGATGATTCTACTATCGTTTCAGAGGTGATGTCAGTATTTATCAGGAAGGAATTTGAATTAAATAATATCAATGATATTGGCAAGGTTATATTAGATATTGATTTTGATGATGGTTTTGTTGCGTATCTAAATGGCATAGAAATGGCCCGTGATAATATTGCTGGTAATACGCAACCTGCATTTGATACTCCGGCTGATGATTTTGATCATGAGGCCATGATGTATGAAGGCGGTATGCCAAATAGGTATGAGTTAGAAAATTTAGCTGGTATTTTAAATACTGGGAAAAACGTACTTGCTATTCAGGTTCATAATCATTCCATAGGTTCATCCGATTTAACATGCATCCCATTTTTATCTTTAGGCCGTCGTACCAATGGCACATATGTCATTTCCCCTTATTTGAATTTACAATCAAAAGGAGGCCTACACACAGATTTTAAAATTAGTGCTGAAGGAGAGACCATTTATTTAAAAAACCCTGAAGGTAAAACAATAGATTCTTTGGTTCTAAGTCCTATGGGTAAAGACGTGTCTTTTGGCCGTGTGCCAGATGGAGGAGAGGTATATAGTTACTTTAATCCAGCAACTCCGAACTCAAGTAATGGAGATCAGGTCTTTAGCTCAGATGTAGCCGAACTGCGATTTTCGAAAGAAGCTGGAATATATGAGTCTGACTTTATGTTGGTGTTATCTTCTGTTGATGATGAAAATTTACCTATTTATTACACTTTGGATGGCTCTGATCCTGATGTGGATGGGCAATTGTATGAAAAGCCCATTGAAGTCAGTACTACCGCTGTAATTCGAGCGATTATAGTTGATCCGAATCGGTTAAAGGGAACAATTCATAGTCGATCATACTTGATTAATACAGATCATAAGGATTTGCCCATTATCTCGTTGATGACTGATCCTGATAATTTATGGGATTACAATAAAGGGATATATGTTCTTGGCCCCAATGCGGAAGAAAACCGTCCATTTTTTGGGGCAAATTTTTGGCAAGACAGAGAGATCCCTATACATGTCGAATTATTCGAGCAGAATAGCGCTGATGGTTTTTCAATAAATGCAGGAGCTAAAATATTTGGAGGATGGTCTCGTGCCAATGAGCAAAGATCTCTTGCACTCCACTTTCGTAATTCCTATGAAGGAGCTTTGGAATACCCCATTTTTCCTTCATTAGATATCAATACCTTTCATAGTTTCGTTTTGAGAAACTCTGGGAATGATTGGAATTCGAGCATGTTTAGAGATGGATTTATGAATACACTCATGAGCGGCGATGTGGATCAACTCGCCTTTAGGCCATCTGTCGTTTATCTAAATGGAGAATATTGGGGGATATTAAATATTAGGGAGAAACTCAATGAGGATTATATCGCAGCACATCATAGTGTTGATGCCGAAGATGTACAATTACTAGAAGCGAACAATGTGGTTTTAGAGGGAGAGAATGATCATTATTTGTCCTTGCTAGACTTTATAACTAACAATGATTTATCCGTTGATTCAAATTACGATTACGTGAGGCAACAGATGGATGTGAATAATTTTATACGCTATCAGGTGGGTAATATTTTTATAGACAACACCGATTGGCCAGGAAATAATATTAAGTATTGGCGAGAAAACGCTACAACGGGACGTTGGAAATGGATTACTTATGATAAGGATTTTGGGTTCAACATGTACAATGACGGTATTGAACGAAATACACTTAGTTTCGCTTTAACAGCGGACGGACCATACTGGCCAAATCCACCTTGGTCTACGTTTTTGCTAAGACAGTTGATGGTAAATGAGTCTTTTAGGCATGACTTCATTAATTTTTTTGCAGATGAACTTAACTCGACCTATCTCTCAAGTCGTTTTATCGAAGATATTGATAAGCATATCACAAAAATAGAAGCTGAAATCGGCCGTCATTTGAATAGATGGAATGCTGGTCTTTGGGAGTGGAACAACGCTATTCAATCAATGAAGTCTTTTGCGAATCAAAGAAGCGCCTACGTCTGGACTCATATCGCGAGTCAATTTGGTGTCACAAAAAGGGGCTTAACAATCGTAAATGCGAATAATCTTGCTGGAGATGTTAGGGTTAATAATGTCACAGTCAATCAGTCAAATTGGTTAGGGTATTATTTTCAAGATGTGCCAATACGGATTTCAGCTATTCCTAATAAAGGTTATCAGTTTGTTCGATGGGAGGGAGACCTTGAATCAACAAATGATGAATTGATGGTTGATTTAAAAGCAAGTACTACAATTAGACCAATATTTGAGATTACGAGTGATGTCGTTGAATTGGTAATCAATGAGATAAATGCCAAATCAACAGATGACTTTAATACAGATGACTGGGTAGAGCTGGCCAATATTAGTGAGAGTAATGCGGATATTTCTGGATGGTCAATTCAAGACGCTAATAGTGAAAATGAATTTGTGTTTCCGGCCAACACAGTGATAAAAGGAGGCGGGTATATTATTGTAGCTAAAAACAAAGAACGGTTTTCTGCTTTAAATAGAGATGTTTCTGCGTTTACTGGAAATTTTGAATTTGGATTGTCTGGGGAAAGTGACTGTGTGAAGTTATTTGATGATGAGGGTAATTTGCATGATGAGGTTTGTTACTCGAACATTTCTCCTTGGCCTGTGTCAGCGAATGATGCTAATTATACGATTGCCTTATTGGAATCAAGACTAGATAATTCTAATTCTGAGAATTGGGTAGCTGTAGCATATACAGGAACTCCAGGTCTGCAAAATTTCGGGGATGTGCTGCATGGTGAGGATATTCATCCAATATTTCGCTTCTATCCAAATCCCACTTTTGATAAAGGAGCCTTAAGTTTTCATAATCAACAAGCAGGAATGGTCAATGTCTATTTATTCGACCTTGCAGGTAAGCAGATTAGTCACCTATACGAGGAAAAATTGAGTTCAGGGAATTATACGATTGTATTGGATTTGGCTGAGTTTGAGCCTAGTTTATATTTCCTTAAAATGATTAATAATAAACAATCCTCGGTTCTGAAAGTGATTATTCAATGATCTGACTATTCAGAAGTATGTCGACTCACTATTTTTTGATTCCTCCTCTTAATTTTTCAATAGTAAACTAGTTTATAATATAAACTTAATTACATTTGGAATATGGAAAAGCAAATGACACAAGAAGAAAGCCTCAAAGTGATCTCTGATATGATCTCTCGGGCCAAGCAGAACTACAGCCGAGGTGGTAGTTTCTACTTTTTACTTTGGGGATGGGTAATTATGCTAGCTAACCTCGGTCACTACTTACTGGAAATGTACAGTAATGTAGCACATCCGGAAATCGTATGGTTAGCGATAATTCCTGCTGTGATTGCATCAGTTATATATGGATCAAGCGCAAAAAAAGAAGCTGTAGCCGTCGGCTATATTGACAAAATGTATGGTTATATATGGACCGCTGCTGCCGCTGGTATTATCTTCGCACTGGTTTTTATGAGACAACTTAACGGATATCACGGAGCGATTATATTACTTAGTGCAGGTACGGGGACATTTCTTTCTGGACAAATCATGAGGTTTAAGCCTTTGATTATGGGAGGTATAGCGCTTTGGATCACTTGCATAATCAGCATGTATGTTGGGGTTGTCGATCAGTTATTGGTTGCGGTTTTTGGTATTATTGCTGGATATTTGGTCCCAGGCTATCTGCTTAAAAAATCCGAAAAATGAACGCATTCCCGCATTTAGATCCTCTTTTACATTCACAACTGCGATTGGCGGTTATGAGCTTGCTCATAAGTATGGAGTCGGCGGAGTTTACTTTTATCAAAGAAAAAACTTCTGCAACAGCAGGAAACCTCAGTGTGCAATTGGATAAACTTTTCACGGCCAAATATATTGACATTAAAAAGGCATTTAAAGGAAAAAAGCCAGTCACGACATGCCAAATCACCAAGAAGGGGATAGAAGCTTTTGATGCATATGTCAATGCGCTAAAAGGATACATTGATTAGGGTTTTAATTTCCGATAGATGATCCAGTCCGAATCAATGAGATTGGGTAAAAGTTTACAAAGAAAAAAAATGTCTCAAAGAGATAATTTTTTTCTACTTTAGGTTTATTATGTAAAGTAGTTTGTTTTGCTAAGTTTAATATTGAAAGGTTTGTAATTAGTGTCTGTACGGAAACTAATGCCAGGTGATTTAAATATCATTATTCGAGGATCATATCGCATTATTCTAATTGGTTTTTATGTCTGTTGACCCGCACCTAATACTTGTGCTTTTCAATTTCAGTTTTTAGGTCTCTTCTAGGTTATTTTTATTTGTTTTTTTTGATAGGGACATACCTATCCCTGTCAAATGAT
>Ga0208646_1000178_pt1 | contig 44619 bp, 38 predicted proteins | sample AntAceMetag02UK8_FD_184762 | JGI IMG/M metagenome (GOLD analysis project Ga0208646, IMG submission 184762) | Saline lake microbial communities from Ace Lake, Antarctica - Antarctic Ace Lake Metagenome 02UK8 (SPAdes) (version 2) | ecosystem: Environmental > Aquatic > Non-marine Saline and... | reverse complement strand
AAGGCGCTCATTGTGCTCTTGGGTTGCTTCACGGTTCTCGTTTAAAAACGACCGATGGGTAACAGCAGATAATAAAAGTATTTTATTGATAAAGGTAAAGCCCAATAACTTTTCAATTTTTGCAAAATTGACCTCTTCATTTTGTTCTACAGACATAGTTTTGTATCAGCGGTTAGTGGTCAGCCAGTAGCAGTTAGCTTAAAGCTGTACCATTTATAAAACTCATAATACACAAGATAGATTACAACTGGTTTATATAAAAACACTCTCTAATCTGCTAACGTATCCACTTCACTATACACGAACTTCCAAGTTTTGCGACTACTCAAACTCCCTCACTGGTTGCCAAAAAATAGAAGCGAGTTCAAGGCGTGCAAGATATTCTGAAAGAGCCGTACATTTGGTACGGTGATTGAAAAATATTGCAGCACAGTCCAGCAATTTTCCCAAGGGTAGAAAAAATTGGGAACTAAATTCAAAATAGTCGCCATGCTCCTTTTTTCATTCAACGAAGAAAGGTGACTATTTCTTAGCAACCAGCATTGTGATGGCTTTGGTTACGATGGGCAGTATATCTTCATAAAAATTCAACTCCAAAATATCTGCAACCTTGAACCATTGTGCATCATCTAAACCTCCTTTATTTTCCAGGACTAAATCGGTGTATTTTGCTTCTGCTAAGAAGTATGAAACTTGCTTACGCACCTTACCCAGCTCTGGATGTGAGGCTACATATTCGTTATAGCCAAGTGTTCCTTCGATGACAATATCTACCCCAATCTCTTCTTTAAGGGCTCGAACTGCTCCTTCTTCGACTGTTTCTGCTTCAGCAATTTTTGACTTTGACAGTGTCCAGTGACCAAAGATGTCATGCACTAATGCTAAGTACATCACATCGTCATCCATGGCGTATACAACCGCTCCAGCAAGACGCTGTATAGGCATTTCGTCAAACGGTACGGCTTTCTTTTTCTTTCCTTGTTCTTCTTTGCCAGGTTCTCCGATTTCTTTATAGACTGCACCAAGTACACCGTTTACAAACCGGCTACTGTTGTCACCACCAAACTGCTTAGCAAGCTCAATTGCTTCATTAATCGCTACCTTTGCTGGTACTTCTTTTCGGTCAGCAAACAAAAGTTCGTATAAGCCCAGACGAAGAATATTACGATCTACTGGTGAAATTCTATCAATGGGCCATTCGGGGGCTGCTTTCTCAATTACTTGGTCAAGTTCTGATTGCTTACCCAACACACCGTCTAAAAGCTTCTCAATAAATGGGTTGTCTGTCTTGTTGGGTGCAAATTCTTCAACGTTACGTGCGAGCACTGCTAACGTTCCTTTTTTGTCTATATCATTTAAATCCCACTCGAAGAGTGTTTGGAGAACGATTGACCGAGATAAATGTCTATTTGCCATGAAAAATGTACTAACTCCTACTATCTGTAAGTATACACCTGCATTGCCCCAGCAATCCCGTATATACCAGATTTCTGTGGACAAAAAAACCCCAAACGGGGCAATATGTATCTATTTTGTATCTTTTGTTTCTACTACTTCTGCTTTAGATACTTCTTCAGCTTCAGTTGGTGTAACTGACTGCGCCTGAGCACTGATTGCATCTTTCTTGGCCTGGATACGAGCTGCTCGTTTTGCCTTCTGTGAAGCCAAGTCAATTACTTGTCGTCCTTTATAAAAACCACATTCAAGACACATGTGATGAGGTCGGTGTTCTGCACTACAGTTCTTACAAGTAGCTAAGGTAGCTGCTTTTAGACCGTGGTGTGAACGGCGGTTCTTTGTATGAGCCCGCGTATGTCGCATTCGAATTACCATAAGATTTGTTACTTAGTGGCCAGAACTATAACAAATGTGTGCAAAATTGCAATAGGTCACGTACGGAACTATTAGATGTATAATTTTGAAACAAAAAAGCCGAACATAACGGTGCAAGACTTCTTGCCCATCTGCTCGACGGATGCCACACACACGTATGGACTTTACTTAGGTGCATGCAAGAAGAAAACTATCGCGCTGCTTTCATCCTTGCTACTTCTATTTTTCTTTGGGGGCAATAACGATCTCGGTTTTTATCGCCTGGTTCAATTTTTAGGACCACGCGTTGTACTGGTGTGCTATTAACACAGGCGCAGAACACCTTGGGGCCCTTACCACCTTTATTGTCTCTGCAGCCAACGCAGAAATCAACCTCTTTCATCTTTGTAGACATGCAGTGTCCCTCTCGTTTTTACGAACCCACCTTGCTGGTGGACAATGCATTGCAGTGTACAACATATCTATACTTTTGCAATAAATTTTTATAATATCCAAGCACAACATTAAAACCATCCTGAATAAATTTGAAAAGGGCAGTACTATTATAAGAGTGTTATATTTTTGCAAAAACTTGTACGGTGCTCTATGGATAGTCCATTTTCTGCAATTGCTTCACGATGTTTTTTAGTCCCGTATCCTTTGTGCTGTGCAAAGGTGTACGGGACAAACTCAGTCTTGGTAGAAATTTTTACCATGTATCGGTCACGGGTCACTTTTGCCATAATCGAAGCCAGACCGATTGCCTTTTCCTTGGCGTCCCCTTTGGTGATTGTTTCTTGATGTATGAACTCTTTAGGGGCTGTTAGTCCCCCATCTAGCTTTACATCATACATAGCGTAATTAATTACGTTATTAATTACGTAATTAAATGGGTCTTTCATCACTCGGTTAATTGCTTGATGCATCCCTTTGGTAATGGATGGAACAATGCCCTTGGTATCAATATGTTTGGCGGACACCAACGACACAGCATACGTCAATTTCCCTGCCTTCTTTAATTTTTTAGCAATTTCAAAAATCTCTTCTCGTTTCTTTTCAGTCAGCTTCTTACTGTCATTGACCCCGGGTATCAGCTCCCAGTTAAAGCCAGCTGGCACCATAGCTACACCGACAGAAACAGGTCCTGCCAACGGACCTCGTCCAGCTTCATCGACTCCTATAACATATTCAAATTTCATTGATTTAGTGTAACAAATCTATCCACATGTAAGACTTACCAATTCTTTTGGTATACTTACCGCACTATGTCAGACACTCCCAAAGAAAAGCTGGAAAAAGCGGAATTTGTTCACCTGCACGTACACTCGATGTATTCTTTGCTTAATGCAGTTCCCACCCCCAAGGAGCTGGTGAAAGCTGCCAAAGAAGACGGACAACACGCAATGGCCATTACTGATGCTGGGGCACTTTATGGTGCTATCGACTTCTACTCCCAATGCCACAAAGCCGGTATCTCACCTATTATTGGCATCGATGCGTTTATAGCTCCTCGAACCCGCCACGACAAAGAGATGATGGACCGCCCACGAGCACGGGTGGTGCTGCTGGCTAAAAACATGACTGGGTACAAGAACCTAATTAAGTTGGTAACTGTCTCAAACACGGAAGGATTCTACTACCGTCCCCGACTTGACCAGGAACTGCTCAAAGACCACTGTGAAGGACTGATTTGCATTGTCCCTTCGTTTGCCGGAGAAGCGACATTGCACCTAAAAAATAATGACCTGGAAAAAGCAGCTGCCTCACTGGCTTGGTATAAAGAGGTCTATGGAGAAAATCTCTACTACGAAATTACCCACCATCCTGAAATCCTTGATCACCCTGAACTACAAAAGAAAATCAAAACCCTCGCCAAGGAAGGTGGAGTGCCTCTAGTGGCTGCGCAAGATATCTACTACATGCAAAAAGATGACGCAGTCATCCGGGCTTTGATGATGAAAATTCAAAGTGGTGGGGTGATTGACCCCGACGAAGCCCGGGCTGAAGACTTCTCTTTTGCCACCCAAGCAGAGATGCAAGAAAAATTTAAAGATGAACCAGAAGCGGTGGCAAATACGGTGAAGATTGCTGACCAATGCCAGGTGGAGATCGTGCTTGGTCAAGAGGCCTGGAAGTTTCCTGACTACAAAATTGCCAGCGGGAAAAATTCAGACGACGAACTTAAAGACATGGCCTACGCCGGAGTAGACTGGAGAAAGCACGACATCAAAGATTCGGTCATTAAAACCCGTATTGACTATGAGCTGGAGGTCATTAAAACCAAAGGCTATTCAACCTACTTCCTAGCGGTAGGTGACCTGCTTCGTGAGGCCCGTGAACGTGGTATCTATACGACCATTCGTGGTTCTGTTGCGGGGTCATACGCAACGTATGTACTTGGTATTACCAACGTAGACCCACTTGAGTACAAACTTCCCTTTGAGCGATTCCTGAACCCCGAACGTCCATCTGCGCCTGATATCGATATGGACTTTGCTGATGATCGTCGTGATGAAATCATTGACTATGCCAAAGAAAAATATGGAGCAGACAAAGTAGCTCAGATTGGAACCTTTGGAACCATGATGGCTCGAGCGGCTGTAAAAGACGTTGCTCGTGCTCTTGGTCATCCCTATGCAACTGGTGATCGTATCTCTAAGCTTATTCCTTTAGGCGCACAAGGTTCAGCGATGACTATTGATAAAGCTATGGACATCGAACCAGACTTAGCAAAACTATACAAACAAGACAGTGAGTCACGACAAGTAATCGACCTAGCCAAGCGCATTGAAGGTCGAGTACGCCACATGGGCGTGCATGCTGCTGGGGTGGTAATTGCGCCTGAGCCACTGGACCAATACGTGCCGATTCAAGTTGACTCCAAGACAGGTAAGTACGTAACTCAGTACGAAATGCACTCTGTAGGTGAAGATGGTGTGGGACTTCTGAAGTTTGACTTTCTTGGGATTAAAAACCTGGCTATTTTAGCTGACACGGTCAAGCGGGTAAAAAAGATTCGTGGTGAGGATGTGGATATTGAGGATATAGATGTGGCAGATACAAAAACCTTCCAAATGCTTGCGCGCGGAGAAACCATGGGACTCTTTCAGCTCAACGGTACGGGCATGACGTCGTTTTTAAAACAGCTCAAGCCAAGTACCATTCATGACATCAATGCGATGGTAGCCCTGTATCGACCAGGCCCGATGGAATCTATCCCTGACTATATCGCACGAAAGCATGATGCCTCACTGGTAACCTTTCTCGATCCTCGGCTGGAGAAAATTCTTGACCGTTCATACGGAGTGATTACGTATCAGGACGACGTGATGATGATTTCTATTGCGCTGGCTGGGTACTCTTGGCTTGATGCTGACAAACTGCGTAAGGCGATGGGAAAAAAGATTCCTGAGGTAATGGAGGCGGAAAAAGCCAAACTTATGGACGGATTCCGTGATTTTGGAAAACTCGCACCAAAGGTTGCAGATAAACTATGGGAGCGGATTGAACCATTTGCTGCCTACGGGTTTAATAAGTGTTTACCGGCGTCTACTCGCATTATCGATGCAAAAACAGGCATCCCAACCAGCATTACTAATCTACTAATTGCTCCCCAGAAAAAAATAACCGTACTATCTCTTGATACCCACCAAAGTATTGTCACAAAAGTAGCAACCAAACCATTTGAAAATGGTGTGAAGATGGTGTATGAACTCACTACAAGAAGTGGTCGAGTCATTCGAGCAACGAACAACCATCCTTTTAAAACATGGAGCGCTTGGCAGCGTCTAGATACACTCCAAACAGGCGACCGCATAGCAGTCCCAAGAACACTCCTTAGCCCAAAAAAACATTCTGACCTTACAATCAATCAAGCAGGAACATTAGGCTATCTCATCTCAGAAGGAAATCTATGCCACCCACATGGTCTGTACTATTATTCTAAAAATACAGACGAGGTACAAGATTTTATACAATACGCGCAGACTTTTAAGAACACGAAAATAACTAGTGATACGAGCAAGTCTGCACAGAGCATCTACATCGGACAAACAAATCCCAAAGAAGGAAATGCCCTACGCCAATGGATTGAATCTCTAGGACTTCTCCATAAGACTGCTACAGAGAAAACCGTACCTGACGTAGTTTTTGCTGCTGAGGACAAGGTTATTGCTTGTTTCTTAGGGAAGCTTTGGCAAGGTGACGGATGTATTTCAAATAAGAACCAACAAGCATTTTATGCTACTAGTTCAAAGCAACTTGCTCATGATGTACAACACCTGTTGTTACGTCTAGACATACTTAGCACCATCCACACAAAATCATTTGCATACAGAGGTGGTCACAAAATCGGCTGGACTGTTGTTCTCACGGGGACAGAAAATATAGCTTCTTTTGCAGAACACCTTGGACGACACATGCTCACCACTAAAAAATCTGATTTAGAAACACTAAAAAAAGAAAGTAACCTGCGTACAAATAATCGTGGTCGCGGCACTGTTGACACCCTCCCGATGGATGTACTTCAAGAGATACGTTTGGAAATGACCACACAGGGTCTCACCGTACAGGAAGTCGCTCAAAAGGCACACATTGCACCACGACTACTTTATAACGGCACCAAAAAACGAGGACTTACTCGAACAACGGTACTTAAAATAGCCAAGGTTCTGACATCTAAGAAACTTACCGAACATGCTATTTCTGATATTTTTTGGGATGAAGTAGTTTCAATCACCAAAGTTGGCAAAGAAATGACCTACGACCTCTCTGTCTCTGGAACACACAACTTTATTGCTGATGATTTTTTTGTACACAACTCCCACGCAGCCTCATACGGCCGTGTGGCGTACCAGACCGCGTACATGAAGGCAAACTACCCTGAAGAGTACATGGCGTCAGTACTGACCGCTGACGCTGGTGATACGGAAAAGATTTATGAAATTATTCACGAGTGTGAACGGATGGCTATTGAGGTACTTCCGCCTGATATTAATGAAAGTTTTGCACCGTTTTCTGTGGTTCCAGCAAAGGATGGTGAAGATGCGAAGATTCGTTTTGGTCTGACCACTATCAAAAACTTCGGTGAAGGTATCGCTGATGCAATCCTTATTGAACGAAAAGAAAATGGTGATTTTACGTCGCTGACCGACCTTCTCACTCGTGTCCACAATAAAAACCTCAACAAAAAATCTATCGAAGCGCTCATCAAGACTGGTGCCCTCGACCGATTTGAGGAACGTGGAAAAATGCATGCAAACGTCGACAACCTGCTTGGGTTTAACAAAGAACAGGTTGCGGGTATCGCTGCCAGTCAGGACTCTCTATTTGGCGGTATGGACACCTCCATCAATGAACTGACTCTGCATGACGTAGACCCAGCGACCAAGGAGCAGAAACTACTCTGGGAAAAAGAGCTTCTGGGGGTATATGTGTCTGGTCATCCACTGGACCAATTTAAGGCAGAACTAGATAAGCGTACAAACATTCGTCAGATTATTCAGGCACTAGAAGACGACGACAAAATGACCATTGTGCAACTCAAAGGCACCCTTGCTATTGCCGGGATGATTGAGAGTGTAAAAGAACTTCTTACTAAAAAAGGTGACCGCATGGCATTTGTAAAACTCGGGAACCTTACTGACAGTATCGAAATGGTCACCTTCCCTGAAACCTACGAGACATACAAAGACCTACTGTTCGCCGGCAACTGTGTAGCTATCAAAGGCAAGCTCAGTATCCGTAATGACGAACCAAGTATTTTAATAGACAAGATTAAAGCATTAGCACCCAAAGAAACGACTGAAGTAAACTCAGTTGACAACTCCCCTGCCTAAGCGCTACTATAGGAACTAATCAGAGATTGTTTGAGCTACCAACTCAAAGCACATCGTGCGGAAACCTAATCTGAGTCAAAAGAGCTGTGTGGCATACTGCACAGAATACCCGGTGGAACCGCGGATGGGACCTCGTCTCACTCGTCCGAGTACAGACATGATTTTTGTGTATGTACTCGGACGTTTTACGTATATTACCAACCTGATTAAAATTAGGGGTCGGACCCCTAATTTAGTAACTTCAAGACACTTATGAGTTCAGACAACAATTTACAGTTAGAACACAAACGACACACCCTGGCGCACTTGCTTGCAGCAGCGGTGCTACAAGAATACCCCCAGGCAATCCTTACCCTTGGACCAGCTATTGATACTGGTTTCTACTATGACATCGACTTTTCCGCTGGAGAGGCTCCAGGTGATGACGACCTAAAGAGCATCCAGAAAACCATGAAGAAGACGCTTAATGGTTGGAAGGAGTTTACACACAAAGAAGTTTCAGCGGCAGAAGCGCGCGAAGCGTTTGTCGGTAATCAATTCAAACTTGAGCTTATCGATGAGATTGACGCCAAGGGTGAAACCATTACTCTCTATACTATAGGCGAAGGTAAAAATGAATTCACTGACTTGTGTCGCGGTGGCCACACTGAGCATCCCTCTGAAGAGATTGCAGCTGACGCGTTTAAGCTTGATAAAATTGCTGGCGCCTACTGGCGTGGTGATGAGAAGAATCCTATGTTGACACGCATCTACGGACTGGCGTTTGATACCAAAGAAGAGCTGATTGCGTATGGCCTACAGCTTGAAGAAGCTAAGAAACGTGACCATCGAAAACTTGGTAAAGAACTTGGTCTCTTTTCATTTTCTGAGCTGGTTGGGCCTGGTCTTCCTCTATGGTCTCCCAAAGGAACTATTCTACGAAACGAAATCGATGCTTTTGTCACTGGACTGAGACAAGAAAAAGGCTACCAGCTAGTGACTATCCCGCACATCGCAAAGAAGGCACTGTACGAAACTTCAGGACATTGGAATAAATACAGTGACGACCTATTCAAGGTACGCGCTAAAGACGGTGACGATGGAGAAGAGTATGTTCTCAAACCAATGAACTGTCCTTGTCATACACAAATCTTCGACTCTGTGCCCCGTTCATACAAAGAGATGCCTCAGAGATTCGCAGAAACAACGATGGTCTATCGGGCTGAACAGTCGGGAGAACTTTCAGGACTCACTCGTGTACTTTCTATCACACAAGATGACGCACACGTATTCTGTCGTGAATCACAGCTGAAAGATGAGATTATTACAATCTGGGACATCGTTGATGCGTTTTATGGAAAGTTTGGATTCAAGCTACAGGTACGACTCTCTTTCCATGATCCTAAAAAGAAAGAGGACTATCTTGGAGAAGATGCTGTCTGGGAAGATTCTGAAAGTATGATGAAGCAGATTGCGGAAGAACGAGGTGCTGACTACTTTATTGAGCAAGGAGAAGCTTCGTTCTATGCTCCAAAACTCGACTTCATGGCAAATGACTCAATAGGACGTACACATCAGGTAGCAACTATTCAGCTTGACCGAATGCTTCCTGACCGTTTTGACCTTACCTGTGTAAATGAACAAGGCGAGCAAGAGCGGGTGGTAATGGTACATGCAGCAATTGCGGGTTCACTTGAGCGATTTATTGCGGTACTTATCGAACACCTAGCTGGAAACTTCCCGCTTGGTTTTGCACCAGTACAACTTGCAATCATCCCTGTTGCTGAGGTGCACAACGACTACGCCAAAGAAGTGTACACAACCCTCAAAGAAGCTGGGTTCCGCGTAGAACTCCTTGATGAAAACGAATCTATGGGCAAGAAGATTCGGTCTGCAAAGAAAGATAAACTTCCTTACTTCATTGTTATTGGAGACAAAGAAGTAGAGAGTAGCACAATCACTCTTGAATCTCGAGACACAGAAAGCAACCAGTCACTGTCAATGGAAGATCTACTTGAGAAACTTACCGAAGAAGCAAAATAAATTGCCACATACTCTACATACGAAAAAACTTCCCAAAGGGAAGTTTTTTCGTATACGAGACTAAACCTTGAACAATATCTTGCTTAAAGTTCTTCATAAATCCTCAGAGACGAGACGAGCAAAGAAATTTTATCGAGCCGTACTTGATGGTACGGTGAGATAAAATTTCTGTAGCTCAACGAAGTATCGGTGGATTTTGATGGACTTAAGAGACACTCTTGACTGCCTTCATTATTGCCATCTTGACTGCAGCCTCCTCAGACTCATACGTTCCGTCAAGAGCTCCTGTCAATGCTTTGATAGCCCCTTCCAAACTCTCGGTTGAAACAGACACTGCGTATGCAGCAAGCATATCTGACACATGTACTTCTTCACCCTTTCGAGATCGATATACTGCATCAAGGTCAGAGGCTGCATCAGCCAGGGCAATCATCGGTCGGTGCGCGATCAGCTGATAGGCTGATACTACGTTTCCAGTGATAATTGCTTCTGCCAGAGAACCTCCCGTAATTGCTTCTGTTTGTGTTACTACTACTTCTGCCGCAACGTCGTTAGTGATGAGTGTTTCCATTCGTGCAAGATTGAGTGCCACCCAACCTGCTTCACTTGGGAACGAAGCTTTTGCTTGCACAAGGGTTGCATCAAATGTTTGGTTTCGTGTTGCATCAGATTCTGTTGCGTTCATGAAGAATCGCATTGCATCACTGGAGAGAAGCACCTTTTGCGCATGTGCTCGGTTTTCAAGCTCAGTCATGGCAATTGACTCATCTACTTCGTCAGTTCTCTGTACGGCTGCGTACCCAATTACTGGGGCTACAGATGCAGTTGGTAGATTTGCAGGAGCTTCAGTGTGTGCTACTGCGTACACATAGCTTTCTGCTTCTGTTTGAGCTTCTGCATCTTCTACAACAGCGTCAGTACTCATATCTGTGTATGACACATGGTCATGTGCTCCAGCAAGTGACATTCCTCCAATGAAGTCTCGTCGGATTGCAAAAATGTATGCGACGAAGAGTCCCCAGATAGTCAGTAGTGCGTAGAAAATCATCGTTAGTGCTGGACCAGCTTCAAAACCGGTATATGGTACTTGTGTAAGTGAGATACCTGCCACACGAGGATCCTGCGTCCGTGAAGAGAATACGGTAATAGTGTTTTCTAACTCAACTTCAACTGAACAGTTTCGCTTTCTACTTCCTCGTGAAGAGGTTAGCGTATATTCAGTATCTTTGGTTGGTTTGATGGTCATCTCGCCCTCAAAGTCATCTCGGTCATCTGAATCAAGTAGTACGTTTCCATGATTGTCTTCAATTTTTACTTCATTATTTCGTGAGGTATCCCAGGTAAGGGTAATCTCTTCTCCAGCGGTAATTTTCTCATCAGAGATATCAAGGTCACATTGTGGACTTCGTGAGCCACCGCCTCCTCCACCACCTCCAGTATCAACATCAATCTGAATAGGACATGTATCTTGTACAACACCATTTTCAAAAATGTTCATGGTGAATGTCCTGTCTGAAGTTACGTTCACTGTTTCTGAATCACTGAGGTTTGTTGATGAAACCCCGTTGATAGAAATTGTATCAACTCCGGTGGTAACCCAGGTAAGAATCACATTCCCACCTCCTCTTGGTAGTGAGTAGTCGTTTGCAGTAAAGGTTACATTATCTGCACAAGTAAGTCCTGCTGAATAGGTACACGGTAGTGCACCGCCAGTATTATTGGCTGCATCATCAGTACAAACTGGTGTAGGTGGGTACGTACATGGTAATGCTCCGCCAGTGTTATTGGCTGCGTCATCAGTACATACTGGTGTAGGTGGGTACGTACATGGTAATGCTCCGCCAGTGTTATTGGCTGCGTCATCAGTACAAACTGGTGTAGGATCTGGATCAGGGTCTGGTTCAGGGTCAGGGTCAGGGTCAGGTGCATCACACCCACCACAGCCACTGTCTCCTCCACTACCTCCATCACCACCGCTACCACCAGAACTACCAAACGCAGATACTGTTGAAGCATCAATAGAAAAATTTGATACTGATACAGGAACAGAAACAGCTATCACAGCAAAAACTGCAATAAGGGCTGCCCAATTTGTAATATTTTTTGTAAACATAAATAATTTATTTAGATTGTAACCTCTTATATTCTTACCTACACCAGTACATAAGAATATTAGAAGTGGTAAGAGCAAAGCGATGCCCTTACCATTCACAGTAAGGACAAAACTATGTCCTTACTATTTTCATCAAAGACCCCGAACAGCGCACCAGTTACGACCTCCGACACAAGCTGGGTCAGACGACGTCACATCACTGCGACGCAGGTATACGATTTCATCAGATCCCCAGTCAGACCAACCTCGATCATCCGCACGGATGAGTTTCAAAAAGGTCGTTCCGTAGAAGTGACTGACAGGAACCTGGATGGTTGTTTCGTAGCCTCGACCTGTCTGTTCCCAGTCAGGCGTCATAGAGGCAACAACATTACAGGCGCGGTCGCACAAGCGTAAGTTCATTGGCTCATTACTGAGCACTGCGATACTGCGCATTTCTCTAGACTCTTGCGAGCTTGTTGTATTTGTGCAGCCTGCGAGACTAGCTACAAGTGCAAGAGCGAAGATACCGATACTTTTCATTTTGTTCTCCTTGGGCTTGATTAGCCCTCAATTGTCATTACATACGTGCCAGACTCGTTCATGGCACCTGTCGTTATAACAGCGTCAACGCAACTTGCGAAAAGGCGCATTTCCGTCCCTGGGCGAACCCAGTATGTTTTGCATTCCTGTGTAGCAATAGGCAGATCCCCATACCAGCTGTGGTAGACCATTATTGGTCCCCACCACCGGGTTGGTTCTCCCCTATAAGTTCCCACATCAAGCTGATTCCAGTATCCGTGACATACGACTGCTTTGACTGGATTCTCGATTTGGACAGTACCAGCGAAGGTAATACCCAAGCTGTTACGGTTGCATTCCTGCTCCGTAATGCCACAGGCTGTGACTGCTGTAGCAGCCACAGCTAGACCCACAGAGAGCGTAAGTATTTTAAGGGTACGCATAGCGAACCTCCTTTGTTGTGTCTTAATGAAGTTGTGAAGAACGCCCCGTCGGAGCCCTTATTACAAGACCAGAATTGATCTAAGATAAGTGCTCTGCGAGCTTGGTGCCAAGAAATTGTTCGACTGGATGTCGAGATTTCTGGGAACTAAGCTTGCTATTTCTTTACGAAATAATGATGGAGAGAACTAAGACGCTTTGTCTTTTGAGAACTGTATCTTATTGCACATATCGTAGCATACATATTGCTTTTTGTCAAAAGTATGGCGTAGTAATAATCTTGGTCCAGCAATTCCTTCTTGGAAAGGAAGAAATTGGGAGCTAAATTCAATATAAGGCCTACAGCCTTTATTTCATTCAACTTTTGTCAATAATCTGGTGTAGTTATTTTCACACTATTAATTCTAGTCATTATCAGAGAAAGTGCCTCTTTACAGCCATTTTTACACATTTCTTATATCTTATACGATCCAACCAGGGTGGCTTCGACCATGAAACGGTCGTCTTTTGAGCCAAAACTGTTACAGGTAGCAAGAGTAAGCTTCGCCTCTCCTGGTGTTTCTGGCACAAATACTTCCGTTGCTTTTGCTTGATATACTCTATCTACTTGATATATATATTCCGTATCACCTGATTGCAGACGGATTTTGTCCCCCCATGTCAGGTCCTGGATGCCATTAAAAGCCTGAAAGTTCTTATTGAAAACGTTTGGTAAATAACTAGAATGCCCCAAAATAAAGATATTTCCATCTTCTGAAAAATCTGCTGAATCTGGATGGCGTACGGCTCCAGAAAGAAGTGCCTGGTCCAGATCAGCAACCTCACGTGATTCTGGATTGAGTACAGTGACTTCTTTATCAAGTCTGTCAAATATAATCTTAAGGGGTAGCGGTGAGCCTACCACCTCTGCTTCTGCACCTTCAGCAGCCATACGGTCTGGACTTGTTTCAACCTGTTCAGCAGATTCGTCTACTGCAACTTCATCTACCGGCTCTGGAATAAAGTCAATGACATACAGTACCGTATAGGAAAGTAGAATAACTACGAAGAAAATCCCCAGAAACGCGACTTTGCGTAGGTACATCTGGCGGTATAGGTCATTAAATGAATTGGCTGGTTTCATATATACAAAATTAGAATTTCAATATAATACACTGTTTTATAGCATTGTCAAGTACTTGTACGTGGACTGGCCGTGCATTCTCGTATAGAACATTGTGTAATTACTTGACACTACTACTTAATTATGCTATTGTTTTTACGTACTGCTCCTAGACACATCGTGTGTATGAGCTCCGTTCTCACTAGTTTATTGCTCTTCCCTCTTCCTTGAAGAGTGTTTTACGCATACGACCATGAGACCTATTTTGGTACACTTTAACTACTTTATCCTATTATATTATGAACCAGGTAACACCAGAACAAAAAGATTCTGTCACAAAGACACTCGCTATTGTTGGCTTTGTGGTCGCAATTCTTTTAGCTGTATGGCTTGCTGTACAGGTAGTACGTATCATCCCTCCGGCATTTAACTCACTAGCGTCAATTGCAGACGGTGTATACAACTACAACGAAAATACCGTACTTACGGTGACAACAAAAAACAACGTGGTAAATACTGGTGAAGCATTAACACTGTCCTGGACCCAGATGCGTATCCCTGGAACGTACACATTTTCCTATGTATGTACTGGAGGTACCTCAGTTGAGGTTCGAGATCCACAAGCAGGTATCGTGTCACTTGACTGTGATACAGAATTCAACCTGGAGGACAGTACCACTATCGACATTGCTGTAGACTCAGAGAAACAACGTTTTGTTGACGTTACCTACACGGTGGCATTTACCCCTACCAACACAAACGCTGATAGTATTGCCACAAATGGACAAATTACCATCGTGAATGCAACTATTCCTACCGGCATCGTGGTTGCAGAGGAAACTCCTACAGAGGGCGTTGTTGCTGGTGAATCAACTCCTGATGACACTACTGCCAACCCAGAGTCTGTACCAGCTACGCCAGTATTGATTGAAGAAATCATCTATGCTATTCCGGTATCTGACCCAAATGGAACTGTTGACCTGGAAGTTACCTACTTAGCAGTTGGATCACTTACTGGCACAACCTTCCGACGTGAAGCAAACATTAGTGTCAACGAACAAGGTGCTTTCCAGTTTGCGGTACAAAATATGGGCACTAAGACTTCTGATGAGTGGACCTTTGACGCCGACCTACCTTCAGGGATTGAATACACTTCAGGACCACAGGTAGCACTGAAACCAAACGAAAAAGCGATTATTACTATCGGCTTTGAAGGACTGACACGAGTGGGTGTCGAACGTTTTGGTGCAGAGGTTAACGTGGACAACGACACAAACAAAAACAACAACAGCTTTACCTGGGCTGTTGAAGTAGTTAAGTAAAATGAAGTAATGGCTGGAGGCCATATACTGAATTTTGATCCCAATTTTTTCTTTCCTTGAGAAAATTGCTGGACAATACCAATACTCCATCTAATCCAGTAGGATTACCAAAAGACCAGTGCCCTTGGCACTGGTCTTTTGGTATACTCAATATATGGAAAATTTAGATATATTGCTACAGCGCTATGAGGAAGCAAATAATTCTCATGACTGGGAAAAAGTCAAAGAATTCATCCATCCAGAAGCTTCTTACTTCTTTACAGATGGAACTTTTATAGGAATTGAGCAGATTAAGAAAGCAGTATGTGACACTTTTGCATGCATTGAAAATGAAATATATACTGTCAGTGAGATAGTATGGGTTGCACAAAACCAAACAACGGCTGTCTGCCGATACCTGTTTCACTGGAAAGGTGAAGTCAAAGGAAAAACTAAAGAAGGAAACGGACGAGGTACAAACGTCTGGGTAAAAGAAAATGAAATCTGGCTCATCACACACGAACACCTCAGCACCTAAACAAAACCCACTATCATATATGATAGTGGGTTTTGTCATACATTCATTTCATCTCACCTTATTTCATCTAAGACAGATTTTCAAAAGATAACGAGGCAGGCAAAGAAAAAGACGCGAGTCGTACATAGGTACGGTGAAGCGTCTTTTTCTGTAGCCTAACAAAGTTAGCTGAAGAAAATCTGTCTTAGATGTCGATGGTGGCGTTTTGGGCGTTTGACTGTATAAAGGATTTTCTCGCCGCCACATCCTTCCCCATCAAAATATCAAACACTCGGTCTGCATCTTGTCCGTCATCAATAGTCACTTGCTTTAGCACGCGATGTTCTGGGTTCATGGTGGTTTCCCAGAGTTCATCGGCGTTCATTTCACCAAGACCTTTATACCGTTGAATACGGAACTTAGGGCCTTTCTTAGTTACTTCTTCAAGCTCCTCCTCTTCACCTAACTCCCCTTCTTCCCCGTCTTCAGAAATATCAACCGGTTCATCCTCTCCAACAATGGCAACTTTTTCCGCATCAGTGTAGGCGTACCATATTTCCTTGCCTCTTTGAATTTTATAGAGTGGTGGTTGTGCGATGTAGATATATCCTTCATCAATCAGCGGTCGGAAATACCTAAACAGGAGTGTTAGTAGCAGTGTACGAATGTGAGCACCGTCGACATCCGCATCCGTTGCAATGATAATCTTGTGGTACCGAAGCTTCGTGATGTCGAACACATCCCCAATAGCAGTCCCCATGGCAATTACAAAGTTCTTAATTTGTTCTGAAGCCAGCATTTTATCAATCCTTGCTCGCTCTACGTTAAGGATTTTACCTCGTAACGGCAAGATAGCCTGGGTCTTTCGATCACGTCCCATCTTTGCACTATTGTGAACAAAAACACCACTGGCCAAAGCAAAATTATGAGTACCAGGTACTTCAAAGTCATACACATCAATGTACTCCTTAATCCATGTAACAGTGCGTACTCGATGATTATGATGTACGGCCGCCTCTTGTAACAATTCAAGGTCACCATCGAAGAAACGGTCGGCTACGGTTTGTGGACGGACTAAAGTTGTATCTCTTGTTTCTGTACGGACAATTTCATATTGCTCAAAATCAACTTCACCTGTTTCCTGATATATATCATGTAATATGTCCAGCATTTTATTGAGATAGGTCAGATTGTATGTGTCAGCTCGTTTTTCACGGAACTCAGGCGTCCATTGTGCTTTAGTTTTCTCGCTACGCCATGTACGTAAATCCGCATCGTTCCATTGTGCAATAGCTGTTGTTCTTAACCTTTCTTTACATTCTGGATTTTTATCAAAAAACTTAGTGACGCGTTCACTTTGAGCTTCACGGTTTTCTGAATCCTTCCAATAAGTTTTTTGGGCTTCATTGAGTCGTTTTGCAGTTTCTTCTCGGTATGACTCGTTGGAATCATAAAATTCCCGAGAACACTGCATCAGGTACTTTTTATAAGACTCATCTTGCCATTGCAATGTAGCTCGTTTCGAGAGCAAGGACCGCATTTGGGGAGCTAACATAATTTCGCTCATTTTTTTACGATATGCCGGTTTCTGATGAGCTAGTCGTGCTTTCTCTTTAGCTTCTTTGGTATGCAGTGTGAGAGAAACATGTTTTTGATGTAGTTCTAAATGATCTTTTTTTGAGAGTCGAATCAAATTGTCAGGATTATTATTTAGCTTATTAAAATCCTTATGGTGAACATGTTGACCCTCTTTTTTGACAGATACGCCACGTTTGATATTGTGGGAATCAGCTAAGATATGAGTAAAAATCCAATGTTTCTTTACTACGTCATACAGCATTTCGTAGCCGTCAATAGTAATACGACCACCAATTTTTGATATCTTTCTGTACAGTGGCATAAGTGAATCATTAGATTGCAAGTCTCTGGCTTCTTTATAACTTCCGTCACGAAGCATAAATTTATGGCATGGGGTGCAGGTAATAATTTCACTATTATCAAGTGTTACTTGCAGGACTTCTTTATTACGCTTTGTTAGACGAGGATACGCGACCTCGCCAACACCTACATGTCCATCAGATTCAATAGTGTAACAATAATGTTGTTTGTTTTCAGTACGTTCTTTTACGATTTCAATAAGAGAAAGATTACGTCCATCAGTGAGGGCGATTTTCGTGTCTCCGGAAAAACATCCTCCTGCGGAATCTCCCTCTACTACAAACAGCTCAGAATCGGCAGCTGACTTTGACTGACAGTCTGCCAGTTTTCCAGGCAACGACATCCCTTCTAGCGCACCTTTACGCATCACTGAGTCCTTGGCAGCTTTAGCTGCTTTTCGAGCACGTACTGCAATTGATACTTTATTGATAATTGCTTTGGCATCATCTGGATTCTCTTCAAGGTACATATTAAATGCTTCCCCAAATACTGACTCAACTGCCCCGCGCGCTTCAACTGATCCCAACTTACTTTTAGTCTGTCCTTCAAATTGAATCTCCGGCATCTTTACAGATACTACTGCGGTAATCCCCTCAAGCACATCATCACCAGTAAAAGCACCATCCTTCTCTTTAATAAGACCATTCTTCTTACCATAGGCATTAAGGGTACGAGTCAGCGCAGTCTTAAAGCCAGTAATGTGCGTACCGTGGTCTGGGTTGTAGATGTTGTTTGCGAACGCAGAAATACGTGAGGAAATATCGTCTACATACTGCACGGCAACCTCCACTGAGAGGACTGCATCATCGTAGTTATTTTTCTCAACGTAGAAAATATTTTTATGGACTGGTTTTTGGTACTGGTTGTTAAATGCTACCAATGACTTAAGCCCTCCTTCAAAGTAAAACGTTTGCTTTGGAACCTCTAGCTTCATGTCTGAAATGTACACCTCGTCAGCTAGTGACTTAGGGTCGAGAGCTACTTCGCTTTCGCGGGCATCAATTACCGTTAAGTGCATACCTTTTACGAGGTATGCTTGTTGTCGTAAGTGGGTTACTACTTTTTTCCAGTCATACTTAATCTCAGGGAAAATTGTTGGGTCAGCCTGGAAGGCTACTGTTGTACCATTAAATTTTGTAGTACTTAGTTTTTTAACTTTTGTTTTAGCAATACCGATGTGGTACTCCTGCATGTAGTGTCCGCCATCTTTATGTACATCTACGCGGGTATGGGTTGACAGTGCGTTTACTACAGAAATACCCACGCCATGCAGACCTCCTGATACCTTGTACCCGGTTTCGTCACCACCAAACTTACCTCCGGCGTGCAGTGTCGTCATGATGGTTTCAAGCGCTGAAACCTTAGTCTGTTTGTGCATGTCTACCGGGATACCACGTCCGTTGTCTACCACCCGAATGTAGTTGTCTGGCAGTAACGCCACTTCAACTCGGTCAGCGAAGTCACCCATCGCTTCATCGCGTGAGTTATCAAAAATTTCCCAAATAAGATGGTGCAGTCCCTCAAGACCGGTTGTACCAATATACATACCTGGTCGCTTTCGTACTGGGTCAAGTCCTTCTAGAACAGAGATGGACGATGCGTCGTATGCCTTTTCTTTCTTTGCTGCCATGGGTAGTAATAATACTTATAAATATCGGTACATTATACCATTTTCTCTGCTTGATTACCTGTGGAAATAAGGCCTTATAAAAAGGAGAAAGAGAGTTACTCACCCCCAAACTATTGACAGTTTTTATAGATGAGGTGTATCGTGATATTAATGACGAGGAGGCATTCGCCTCCTAAAAAGAAAGGAGTTCGTCATGACCCCACAACAAGCATACTGGCTAAGCATTGGTTGGCCAGAAGCCCCGCCTAAAGCAGGCGTCGGTGGTCCAACTGGCGAAGCACTTCGTCGCGAAGAGGAAAGTCGTCGAGCACAAAGGGATAGTCAGCGACAGACTACTTCGTAACACACATGGCTGCGGGGCTGTAATATCAGAACCCCGCACGTCATACTTACAACGTAGAGCAATCTACCCACCACAACACAAAAGACTTTCTCCCTTTCCGGAGATTTTTTTGTATAAAAGTAAAAAGAACGAAACGCAATGCGTTCCGTTCTGTTTACCACACGCTTCCCTATCTAGTTTCCCAGTCCTGCTCTGTCGCTGCTTTGTACACTCCATCCATAATTGGATTTACTTCATCATCAGTTAATGTCGTATCCATAGACTGAAATACTAATCGGAATGCCAGTGAGGTCCGGCCGTCTTTACTAAATTCATCGACGTGGGTTGTTCGTACTCGTAGGTCCCCAGCAGCCCCGTTAAGCACCTTTTCTACCTCGATAACTTCTGTCCCTTCAGTAACCCACATGGCGATATCGCGGGTCATTGCTGGATGCACTGAGAATGGTGCATACGCAATTTCTTGTGCTACCGCAACCGGTGCATAGGCAACTGGTGCAGGGAGTGACTCAAACACGTTTGTAAAATTACACTCTGCTACCGCCTTATCTACCGTAACATCCAACTTCGTTCCTAACTTCTCCTCCAATGCGGTAACTACCTGTAGCAGATGAGCATCGTCCTTGGGAGTATATCCACTTACCTTAGTACGCAGACCAAATGCAAGTGATACATGCTCGATCACCATATTGTCATTTTTATCAAACACGGTTCCTATTTCAAACACACGCGTATCGGTACTACCGAGCAGGTCGGTAAACCCAGCATTTTTATCAAGTACATCATGCATTCCTGTAGTGAGTGATGAACGCAGACACCCCTTGTCACTTGCCAGCGCGTTACGCAGCTGTACAGTATCTTTCTTACAAAATGAAGACGTAATTACTTCTGAGAACCCCAAGTCAATGAGCACCTCTCGAACCTGTTCACTGTAATAATGTCGTGCATTCATTTCAGTCAGTGGCACTGTTGCTGGCATAACAGACTCTATGGCATCTAATCCATGTATACGACCAATCTCTTCGGTAAAATCAACTTCGATACTCAGGTCAGTTCGTTCCCATGGACCAGTACACACCAAGACATCTTCTGTTTGAGTAACCATCGTACCTGTTCGCTCTAACAGAGAAATCATTTCTGGAGTACTTAGTGACAACCCAAGTAGTCCATTGACTGCACTTGGTCGCACTACCACTTCAGGGTTTTCTTTCTTTTCAAGGTACTCGTCTATCACCCCTTGGCAGGCACCCCCAGCAATACTAGTAATAAGCGTAATCACTTCTTGCTGTGCGAACATCGGTAATCCCCGTGAGCATTCATTTTCAAATCGTTTTGAGGCGTCAATGACAATCCCGAGACCGCGGGCAGTTGTACGCGTCAGTGACGCGTCAAAGTGGGCTGCTTCAATAATTATTTTTGTCGTACTTGCATCTACTCCAGCAAAGCGACCGCCTTTTACTCCAGCAAGTCCAATTGGGGTGTTCGATGATGCATCTACAATCAGAAGCTCTGTTCCTTTCAGGGTAATATCTCGATCTTCATCCTTCCCTCCTTCAGCAATCAGACTTACTACCTCTCCTTCTTTTGCATATCGCACAGAGAATTGCCACTTACCATCTACCTGTGGAAATTTATCAGCGTCGTACGCATGCAACGGCTGACCGATGGCATACATAACATAGTTGGTTGCATCCACAATATTGTTGATGGGCCGTTGCCCTAATGCTCGTAGTCGGTCTTGCAGCCATTGGGGTGAATCTTTCACTTTAATACCAGTCATAAGTGATGCAGAAAAACGGGGGCACGCCTTTGCATCTTCAATATCTACGGCAATCACATCAGTTTCTGCAAGTGTTATTTCTTTTGTTAGTGGATCGTTCTGCAACGGTGCATCAAGTAGTGTTGCAATCTCACGCGCAATACCTCGATGACACAGACAGTCTGATGAACGGTTTGGCAAGACATCCACATCAATCACTTCATGTCCAGCTACAGTTTCAATCCCTTCAATCTCAAATGAGTGGAAGGTTAAAAGCTTCTCAAGCGCTTCTGCAGAAGGGATTGCATCACCAATATAGTCTGTAAGCCAATCGTGTACTACTAACATAAAATATCTGACTAAAACTGATTAATAAAACGAAGGTCTCCGGTGTACAAATCGCGCACATCATTGATTCCGTACTTCATCACTGCCAAGCGATCAATACCCATCCCAAATGCAAATCCAGAATACACTTCAGGATCAACTCCGGCGTCTCGCAATACATTTGGATGAACCATTCCTGCGCCCATGACTTCAATCCACTTATTTGCCAGCTTACTGTCACTTCCCTTGAGCATCATATCAATCTCAACTCCAGGTTCTACAAACGGGAAAAAACTTGGTCGGAAGCGAATCTCTGTCTCACTGCCAAAAAACTTTGAGAAAAAATGTTCAATAGTCCCCTTCAGATGACCCATGTGCACACCCTTATCTACATACAACCCTTCAAGCTGATGGAACTGTGCTTCGTGCGTTGCGTCAGTGGCTTCGTTACGAAATACCTTACCGGGCACAATAACCCGTATAGGAGGCTCATGGGACTCCATGTAGCGTGCTTGCACCGGAGACGTATGAGTACGCAGCACCATTGGCTCTGACGTATCTTTCTGACGAAAGAAAAAAGTATCTTGCATGTCTCGAGCTGGGTGATCAGGAGGAAAGTTTAACTGATCAAAGTTATAGTGCTCAGTCTCTGCTTCTGGCCCTTCAGCAAACACAAAACCAATCTCAGAGAAAATACTGTTAATCTCTGAAATCATTTGTGTTAATGGATGTTGGTGTCCTTTTTGCATAGTGTAATGTATGGTACCAAATGGTTAGCCTATATCCTACTGCTGTAGCTCAATAAATATTTCTAAATAATACTCGTCATCCTTGACATATATTCTATCTCCATCAACTATCACTTCTAGATGATGCCCGGGGTAGAGTAACTGTGCGTTCTGCCATGATCGGTCATCTACCTCGACAACGTAGATGCCATCCTGAAGATGCATGAGTACCTGGTCGTTACTACCTGGGAAAAAATCAAACCACTGCACACTTTGCCATAGGCGATCAATCTTAATAGTCGAACGACAGTACCGCCCTGCAACTACCAATGCCTTTGAAAAAGGATCAGTAGTAGTTCCATACTCGCTGACGAACGATGCGTACACATGCTCACCATAGTACGCTGCGGTGGAAGAAGCATCTGTAGAAGCCACACAATAATAAAAGGGTATTCTGTCATCCCTTCCTATCCATTGAGCATAGACATCTCCTTGTGACTGAACCAGACGGACGTCATCGCGCTGTTTGGTAGAAGTCGATTTTTCTTGGCTGGATGTAGCTACCAATGAACCTGGGATGGGAATATCAAAGTTAAATGGCTCTGACATTCTATCTTTCTCCTCTTGTATAGTAACCAGCTCTGTCTTTTCTTCAGTTGAGGAAGCAATTAATTGTTGCACCTGCACATACTCCTCATTGAGCTGATATGACGTCGTGGCAGTCGTGGTTGCTTGAAAAAATATGTTGGTCGTAGAGGCAAATGCAAACGTAGTTGAGGTGGCATTTTCAAACAGCACTGAGGCTGAAGTATCTGTCTGATACTTAGTCACCAGACGAATTTGTGGCACCTGCGGGATATTGAAGGTCTCAGCTTCAGTTACAAAGTGGGCAAACACTGGAAGATTCTTTACCCACGTCTGTAGCCCTTCGGACTGGGTATGGACTTGATACATACCTGCTTCTAGGTTTTGTATGTATGATGCATTTTGAAACGTGCGCATGTCTGTAACCGGCTCATCATTAATATACATACTAATACCACTGACTTCTGACGATACATAGAGTCCACCAACCTTTTTAATACTTGCATCATCACTAGCAAAATCAAAGCGATACCCCGTCGCGTAGAACACAAAAATTGGCACCGAAACAACAAACAAAATAAGAGACGCGATAAAAATTAGCTTTCGGTGTATTCTCGGCAATGGCTTCACATGTGGTGTTGGTATCATACAAATTATTTTCTAGATTTAGGCGTTACCCAGAAGCCCATATACTTTCCAAGCATTAAACGTGTCTGTGAATGCAGTCCCGGGATAGCACTAAAGAGAATCATGGTGATTGGAACCAGAACCCACTGCAGTGCAAGCACAATGTAGTTCAGACGACTTTTCCCTTTTGGTCGAGGCGGAAGCATAGTAAGAGAAATCACTGCAGATATCACCAGTCCAAACATCGCAAAAATAAGCAAGTCACGAACGTAGATTGGGAGGTTATACCCAAGAACAGTTTGGTGGAATTCTGGTGTACCCAAAAAGATAGGAGCCCAACCGAGGATAAAGAGCATGATTGGATTGGTCACCAGTGACCAATATCCCTCAGCCTGCTGGAGGCTTACCCTAATCTTTCTACGCAGTGGAATATTTTTATTCTTTGTAAAGTGGTAAATGATGTAACAAAAATTCTCCACTCCATAGGTCCAGCGCTGATGCTGTTTATATATATTTTTGACCGTCTGCCACAACGTTGCGGCTGCATTTACATCCATAGAAACGGGATATGAAAGTGGGACCACGTTGTAGGCACCGTTGTTTGCAAACATCAAGTTCCAGTAAATACGCGAGTCTTCACTTACCATATTGGTCTGCCAATATCCCACTTCATAAAGCGCTTGAAAACTCACCGAATGGGAAGAGAAAGTAGCCATTCGCTCAGGACGTTCTTGCTGCACCATTTCCCAGAAGGTACTACTCATCGCCACAACTCGAGCAACAGCTGGCGCATCCCAGATATTATTATTAAAGATAGGTACTGGTTGGTAGGATGTCTTCAAAGGATTCTCAGCCGTCATAAAGTGCCAGATCAGACAATTAAAATAATCTGGATACAAGACTGTATCAATATCAAAAATAGAAACCAGAGTGTGGTTATACCTAATACCATGTGGATCGAGTATTGTTACTCGAGCTTGCTCTGCGGCGTAGGTTGCATTAGAACCTTTTCCCGCCATTTCACCTGGTACATCTTTTGGGTGCGTGGTCACCAAGAACGAACCGAATATATTTCCATACTTTTCCTTCATCGCCGCTGCAACCTCTTGACCGTGTGCACCTGCTCGCTCCTCAGCTGCCAGCACCACAATAATACTTTTTTTATCATACCGAACATCAGCCAGCGATTGTAAAGTTGCATCAACCACCTCTACTGGCTCTTGATAGAATGGCAATACTACCATCTGGTACATGTGACCGAATTCAAATCTCTCAATCATCGTAACCCAGTCTAGTGAAAGATGGTGCCGTAAGCGCTTCCAGTTATAGCGAAGATGGTATGAGAGAAAGGCAGTCTTCAGCACCCAGTAAATTGCAAACCCAATAATAAAGTACGCTGCAATAAATGGTGCATAGTTGGACATCCACAATACACCAAGCAGTGTTGTCCACGCAGCAACTCCGGGAAGAATTTCTAAAAAACGATATAAGCGCCTATCTTTCCCAGAAAGCTCAGGTGCGCGTCCAACTCTGAAGTCAGGGCGTTGTGCATACGGAAGTAAGTGAGATGTATTGGTATGTTTCTCCATATAGTAGAGGTGAGTATATACTTATTTTAGCGTAAAATAAAGCTTTTTTAGGCCATGTATTTGTGTGAGAGGTATTTGTAACATACACACAATCTAGACCACACAACAAAGCTTGCAATTTCCCCAGAAATTGCAATAATAGCGGGACTTTACGGAACGCAAAAGCTTCCCATAAGATAACTCAGTTAGAGTATGTGATACATTTTCACCGCTTGTGACAAGTGAGTTGCTGTGACGAAGGAGTCGGGCATGCAGTACAATATAATATACGCCACCTTAGCTCAGTTGGTAGAGGTGAAAGAGTATGTGATACTTTTTCACCACTTGTTACAAGTGAGTTGCTGTGACGAAGGAGTCGGACGTGCAGTACAATATAATATACGCCACCTTAGCTCAGTTGGTAGAGCAACTCACTTGTAATGAGTAGGTCGTCAGTTCGAATCTGACAGGTGGCTCCAGGTAAAAAAGTCCCGCTAGGGACTTTTTTAATGTCTGACCTGCGTCAGACATGTGCCTGGAGCCAAAGCGGAGTCATGTCTCACGCAGCGCAGCGAGTACGACAGACGAGCTGGGGTCGCGAGTACTTAGTAGAATATGAGCGAATGCGTGAGAAGTGACTCAATGTCACTTTGCAAGAGGTTACCTAGTATTTTTAAGAATGAAAAATAGTGATAACCTGAACAGTTCCTGTAAGGAAATATTATACTTAGTAACTTGTGTGGTTCCAGTAATATAAACTTCCTAGCTATGGTAAAACAATGTGTACACATTGTTTTAGGGTCGCGAGTACTTGGTAGAATATGAGCGAATGCGTGAGAAGTGACTCAATGTCACTTTATATGTCTAGGGTTACATGTCTAGGGTAACCCTTGACATATTTGGCAGTGGTTGTGTACACTTGAGGTATGAGTACCCGGTATACACAATTAGTTCCAGGAGAGTTTTATCACATCTACAACAGAGGCAACAGTAAGCAAACTATCTTTAGAGATGAGAGTGACTATCATCACTTTATAAAGCTGATGTATGTAGCAAACTCTGTTAAACCAATACGGATTCGTGATTATTCAAAATTTGATGTTAAGACAGTACGCATCAAGAACAGACTTGTGTCTATTGGATGTTACTGTCTCATGCCAAATCATTTCCATATCCTCCTAACACCCTGTTCTGAAGATAGTGCGTCTACTTTTATGCTAAAACTGTCCACGTCATATGTTATGTATTTTAACAAGAAGTATCGACGCACTGGCTCGCTCTTTGAAGGCGCATACAAATCAAAGTATATTGACTCTGATCAGTATTTAAAATATTTGTTTTCCTATATACATCTTAATCCTATAAAACTGATTCAAAAAGACTGGCAGGAAGTAGGCATCATCAACAAAATAAAAGCCTTTAACTATCTCAGGGAGTACAAACATTCAAGCTTTCTGGATTATATGGAACCACATACTCTAAGCAAAAATATTTTATCCCGTGAAGATTTCCCTAGTTACTTCCCTGAAGCAATACTTTTTAAAAAAGAAATATTTGAGTGGATCAGCTACAAAGATGAGCAGAGTCACTAGCAGCCTTACATCTCTGAGAGAGTGTCAAGGGTTACCCTTGACATCTTGAAGGGTAACCCTTGACATCTTGTTCACTTGTGTGGCTCCAGATACAGAAAAACGCGTATCAGTATGATACGCGTTTTTCTATTACTCATGAGAACGCATTTTTGCTTTCTGCGCTTCGCTTAATGCAACTTCTTCTCTGTGATCAGCTATTTTGTCTAAATGTGTTTTTCCTTTTTTCTTACGAATCTCTTTTGCGACCTTTTTATTACTGTGTAGTAAAGACTCTATTTTTTTCTCTACCTTTCCCAGCAACATCAGCAGACGCTCTAGGAGTCCATGTGCTGCATAGTGCAACATAAGGCGTGCGAACCCTCTACCAAGATAGGTATCCACCGTAGACAGCCTGTTTGTAGCCCCTGCAACCGCTCTGTCGAGCAGACTGCGAGCCCGCACGAGTACTACCCGACTGCCTGCTCTTGCATCCTCAACCCGAAAGACCCCGGCAACAATACCTAGGGCCAATGTGCTACCTGCTAAATACAAAATGGCGGTAGTCATATTTTTGGATTACTTTACACTAATTCGTGAGATTTGAGCCACAATGACTTTCTCTCCAAACTTCTGTACTGCACCAGTCACCATTTCTCCAATAGTTGTATCCGAATTTTTTACAAATGGTTGCTCTAAAAGAATCTGATCTTTGAAGTAGCTACTGAGCTTTCCTTCCATTATCTTCTCTCGCATTTCCTCAGGCTTGCTGTTTACTTCTTCAGCAAAGACTGCTTTTGCTTTCTCAATAATAGTTGCATCAAGCTCATCTTTTCCGATGTATTTTGGATTCATGGCAGAAACGTGCATAGCAATATCATTTGCAAGCGCAACGAATTCTTCGTTCTTTGATACAAAGTCAGTTTCACACGACAGGAGAACCAGTGATGCAACTTCGTTTGTATTATGAATGTATGAACCAACTGTACCGGCACCAATCTCTCGATCAGCCTTTTTCTCCGCTGCTTCGCTTCGCTTCTTTTTTAGGATAATAAGGGCTGTATCCATATCGCCGTTAGCTTCTTCAAGCGATTTCTTGCACTGCATAACTGAGATACCAGTTTTTTCACGCAAGTCTTTAATCATCTGTGATGTAATTTCCATACTCAATGTACTTAATCTAAGTGAATTAATTGTGTGCCTACCCAAGGAGACTATCGGCGGTCAAATGTTCGACGTGGTCGTACTGGTCGTCCACCCTCACTTCGTGCTGGTCGAGCTGGTGGAGGTGTGTACTTAGCTCGTCCTTCAGTATACGCGTCAGTGAGCTCTGCTAGTGCAAGTTCTACACTGGTTGTCAGTGCGTCATTTACCATGATTGGTGCTTGCACCTTACTCGCGTCACAGTCAGAACTCATGATTGCAACAACGGGAATCTTAAGATCGTTTGCTTCTTGGACTGCAATAAAGTCATGACGTGGGTCAATGACTACGAGCAATGCTGGCATTCGTTCAATATCTTTAATACCACCAAAATTGAATTCTAGCTTATCGACTTCTCGTCCGATTACAACTCGTTCTTTCTTGATGTACTTTCGCTCAAGCTCACCTGACTCACGTTCTGCGGTAAGTGTCTTAAGTCGTTCAATTCGCTTTTTGATCTCTGAGTAGTTTGTAAGCATTCCACCAATCCATCGGTTGGCAACAAATGGCATTTCAATCTTCTCTGCACCGGCCTTTACAATTTTTGAAACCTCTTCTTTAGTTCCAACAAAAAGTACTTTCTTGCCATTTTCACCGGCTTCTGCCAGTACCTTCTTGGCAACTGCAATTTGTTCTGCTGTTATTTCTAAATCGAAAATATCAGTTCCATTCTTTGAACCAAAGATAAACGGTACTGTTGAGGGGTGCCGTCGACTCTTTGAAAAACCAAAGTGCGAACCAGCTTTAAACAGACGTTCGATCAGACTTGTATTGTTTTCTGTTGACATATAATTATTTAAACCAGACTGTCCTTATTAATGAGTAAACTAGTGTATAAGGATACATCGAGGTATTGATCTAAAATCAATGCACGAGCCTTATTGACAGCTTGGATGTGTCTGGAGTGTGCTCAGGACTTTATAAAAAAAAGCCCATGAGCGCAACGCGGGAATAGTACCACAAGGGATATAGGCGTGCAATAGCACACGGCGCAAGAATTGCTACAGATAGCCTCTACCCAGACCCTCCCTATAGACTCCCTAGATTTCTGACTGTGCCTTCTGTATTGCATCAATAATTGGCTGCAAGTCTCCAGCGAGAGTTGCTTCAATAGTGTGCCATGACTCCTTAATGCGGTGGTCTGTAATGCGGTTTTGTGGAAAGTTGTACGTCCGAATTTTTTCTGAACGATCGCCTGTACCAATCTGATTACTTCGTACTTCAGAGTGTTTTCGGGCTTCCTCTTCTTCAAAGGCTGCTTCAAGCTTTGCGATAAGCATTGTCATGGCTTTTTCACGGTTTTTTAGCTGAGACCGGTCCGATTCACACCGCACATCCACTCCTGTCGGTCGGTGCACTACTCGCACAGCAGTTTCAACCTTGTTTACGTTCTGCCCTCCAGCGCCACCTGCGCGCGAGAACTCCATATCAATATCTCCTGGGTCAATGACAATCTTTGGCTTTTTTCGTAGTGGTAGGACTGCAACTGACGCCGTTGAGGTATGAATTCGTCCTTGTTTTTCGGTACTTGGGATACGCTGTACACGATGTACACCTGTCTCATACCGAAACGCATCATAGACCGCTGGAGAAAGAATCTCAAAGGAAGCTTCTTTATACCCACCCATGGTAGCTACTGATTTATTTTCTGTAGTTGCTTGCCAGCCTTGATTAATCGCATAAGCTAGGTACATCTGAGCTAGCTCTTCGGCGAAAAGAGCCGCTTCATCACCTCCTGCTCCTGCTCGCACCTCCAGCATCACCCCAAACGGCTTTGCCTCCTCTACCTTGGCAGACTCTGTAATACGGTCCATTTCATCAAATTGGTCCTGGAGTTGTGTTTGCAGTGTTTCAATCTCTTCTTTTGCTAGCTCTGCCAGCTCAGGGTCAGAATCTGCCAGCTCTTGTGCCTCTTCGAGTTTTTGTAACTCAGACATATACACAGTATAGAGATACTGTGTTTTGTGATCCTCTTTAAATTCCTCTAATTTATTGTTGTCGTGTTCCATATCTTATTTCTGACATACTACTGTATATTCGACTATTTTACCAATGGGAAATAATCAGCTCTCTGGTACACAAAAAAGAGCACAGACGTACTGCACTCTTTTTGTATCCTGCGAAGCAAACGTCTTACGCCTTCTTCTTTCGTCGGTCTGCAACTTTTCCGGCCCGGTTCTTGAATCGCTCAACTCGTCCTGCAGTGTCCATAACCTTTTCTTGTCCAGTATAGAAAGGATGAGAGTCACTAGAAACGTCTACGTTGACTCGTGGGTACTCAACACCATCTTCCCATGTATCGGTTTGACTGGTGGCAATAGTAGAGCCTACAAGAAAGCGAGCTTCACTTGAGTTATCGTGAAAGATTACCATTCGGTAGTTTTCTGGATGAATATCTTTTTTCATAAAATGTTTTTTGCGGCCACGGCTTAGTACGCGACCTTGTTAATGAGCAATACTATACCAGAAAACATTTAAATAACAACAACCTCTTTCTTGTGAGAAGTCAGGATGTGACTGCGTATAGTATTTGCATCCATACGCAAAACCTGTGGTAGTAGAAAATGTCTACTTATATGCTGTACATAGTTTTATCGCTACACTCCCCATCGTACATATCAGAGATACTGCACTACTCACGCATCATCTTCCCAGTGTTGCAATATCACCATCAAGTCTTGCTTTTCGCTTCATTACGCCATCACCATAAAAGGCATTCTCGGCTCGTAGTGCGCCTCCCCATCCGGCGTAGTAACGCAGGGCTGCCATTCGGTCATTTGTGTATCCACCATCAGCACCATTATCTCGAAGCAATAGTCCAGTTGCTAAAAATGCATCCTGATTTACAAATGGACTACCTGGAACAGACTTGTTCAGCAAGGTACGAATCGCATCTTGTGATTGTACGTAGGAATAGATACCAGCACTATCTTGCTTAAATCCTCCATACATAGCCCACGTACTAGGGATGAATTGCGACGGTCCCATTGCTCCTCCCCATCCAATACGGGTTCCATCGCTACGTCGCAACGGACAAGACACTTGCTGGATTGCTGGGTCAAACCCAAGCGTTGCGGCAATCACTAGAAATGGTGGCTTATCTCTATCAGGGTGCATAATGTCTCTACCAGACGCAACATCTCCCATAGTACATCCACCTATATTACTCCCATACGCTGACTCTTGTTCTAGAATGGCAAGAATTAGTGCAGCTGGAGTTCCGGTCATACGTTCGGCAACCTGCGCATATCCAATTGCTTCAGGAAGTGGAATAGCCCCTCCCCCGCCAAGCAACTCAAAGAGTTGGGCACGTAACTGTGACGCAGTTTTTTGCTGGGACACGAGTAACGCCTGATACGCATTTTCTTCACCTTGGGTTACAGTAAGGATTCGCTCCTTTGCTGCTTCTTGCTGTTCAATATTTCCCTTTTCTGCTTCTTGAGCGATTTTCATCTGTGCTTCATCGAGCTGCTTATCTTCTAGTGAAATTTTTACAAACTCAGTATCAGACTTAATCTGGGTCAGCGCGCCAAGTGAATCATTAAGTGATTGCTTCACTGCACGGAAGCTTTCTACGTCAGTGAAAAATTCAGAAAATTTTTCGTTACTGAGCATAACCTCCACTAGTGAAAAATCATCTATTGACTGCGTCTTTCTAATAAGTTCCGCCAGCGACCGGCGCTGTTTGTCTAAACGTTCATTGAGAATAATAATAGTCTCTTCTGTATCGCCAATCTGCGTTGATAGTTGGCTAATTGCAGCGGACCGTGCTTGAATACCAAGCTGGGCTTGCTTTATTTCACCATCAATAATGGTAAGGTCACGCTCAAGTGACTGTCGTTCAGTTTTCTTATCGTCAACCAGTACTCTCTGTTGGAGGATTTGTCGTTCTACTGTCTGTAGCTGGGCTTCAATTCGTGTACGGCGTTCATCTTCAGTTTCAGTTTCCGCAGAAACAGCATAGGGAATAAGCATCGACAGACAAAGAAACAGTGCGGCAATTTTGTGCATAATACCACTAGTATATCACCTCTTTGTACGTAAAGGCAAAACAAAGCGCTCCCCAAGGGAGCGCTTTGTTTTTACTACATAAACCAGAGTATCTCTTGGCACTACTCAGGAGTTTCTTCAGTTTCACCCTTGCCTTTTTCTTCAACTTCAATAGCGTCCATATCGACTGCTTCAGTTACTTCCTCAGGCTCTTCCTCTCGAGCAGCTGACACTGATGCAACCACTGATTCTCCATCAAGTGTGACTTTTATCGCAGCACCAATCTTCAAATCTTTTACCAGAATCTGTGAGTCTGCATCAGTGAGTGTGGAAATATCAACCTCAATCTGTGAAGGCAGGTCACTTGGGCGACACGTAACCTCTAGGTCATACAGTACCTTTGTTACCGTTGCACCATCTTTTTCTACTGGTGCTTCACCAATGAATTCAAGGGCAATGTTTGTAGTAAGTTCCTTACCACGTTCAATCGCATAGAAGTCTACGTGCTCTACACCACCTTTTTCACCATTGAATGCCACATCGTGTATCAGTACCTCAATGTCTTCACCCAGACCAACCAGGTTGATAATTGTTGATTCACCAGCAATATCTAAGGTTTTTTCAAACACTACTTTATCGATAGTAATTGAAATAGGCTCTTGCTTTGGACCATATACCACCCCTGGCAGATTTCCCTGCGACCGTACTTTTTCTGTACTGTCTTCTCGTTTTGTAACTTCTAGTTTTGTAGTCATATGGGCAATACAGTAGCACACCCACAGAAAAGCTCAATACCTTATAGGCATTAGTTAGTTCCTTCTCCCAGCACAACCATATACGAATCAGTAGAACCTATACTGCCTTCACCTCCCCAGCTGGCACATCCAGCATCTGACACATTTGAGTTCGTACTATTTTCCATAGTAATTGCAGCCACAACAGCTTTGGGAGTTGTACCTCCACATAAGTGATAACCATCATAATAGTAGTAGTACGATGAATTAGTATGACTGCCATTATATGATGGGTCCTGAGGCACACTCCCCATATACTGATCAAGTATTGCGTTTATACCTCCAGTGCACGTCTTACAGATATATCCTGTACTTCCATTATTAGCCACTGACTCAGATGGGTACGTGCCATTATCTAACCAGTACACATGTAGCGCCTTCCTAACCTCATCAAGCTGCGCCAGCCGTGCTGCATCGCGACTTTTTCCTCGGGCTGTATTAAGTGACGCCAGAACAACCGATGCGAGCACACCTATGATTGCTATCACTACTAATAACTCAATGAGTGTAAACCCTTTCTTGCCAGCGTAATTCATAATTGGATTATACATTTCCTATCAACGTTTTAAAACACTAGTAGTCCACATCACTGGTATACTTCTGGAATATGTCAGAACAATATGATTTCGTCGCCATAGGCGACATGGTAGTTGATGCATTTATCGAGCTAGATACAGATAACGCAACCGTATCAAAAAACTTAGATACGGGCCGCAAAACACTTGAGATGAACTTTGGTGACAAGTTACCTTATAAGAACGTCACGGTAGTAAATGCTGTAGGTAATTCACCTAATGCTGCAGTATCTGCCCACCGACTTGGTATCAAGTCTGCCCTTGTCTCCAACCTCGGTCATGACCGAAATGGCACTGACTGTTTAGAAGCGTTACGTGATGAAGGCGTACATACTGAGTATGTAAAAGTACATGAAGGAAAGAAAACGAATTATCACTATGTGCTGCGATACGGTCCAGAGCGAACAATTCTTATTAACCACGAACAGTATCCATATGTACTGCCTGACTTTGAAGTACCACCTCGATTTATCTATTTTTCTTCAATTGGAGAACATGAAATCGATTACCATTTTGAAATTGCAAAGTATGTTACGGCCCATCCAGAAACAAAATTGGTCTTTCAGCCAGGTACTTTTCAAATCAAACTTGGCGCAGAAAAATTAAAGGCTTTGTATGAAGTAACGGAAATATTTTTCTGTAACAAAGAGGAAGCACAGGCTATCCTGAACACTACTGAACAAGACGTACCAACACTCATCCGTTCTTTTAAAGAACTAGGACCAAAAATGCCCGTCATTACTGACGGACCTGAAGGTGCCTACGTGGTAGATGCAGATGACCAAGCCTGGCACATGCCTATGTATCCAGATTCAGCACCTCCAGTTGATAGAACGGGCGCTGGTGACTCATTCTCTTCAACCTTCACCACTGCTATCATCCTGGGAATGACTCCGGCAGAAGCACTCTCATGGGGTCCTATAAACTCAATGAACGTCGTGCAACACATTGGAGCCCAAGCAGGACTACTTACCCGAGAACAACTCTTGAAACATTTAGCTGATGCCCCGGAGATGTACAAAGCTCAAAAAATCTAACTAGCCATACAAAAAAAAGCCAGACACGTGTGTCTGGCTTTTTTGTATAGCTAGTTAACTGCGTTGCGTACTGCTTCGATGATAGACTCAGAATCCATACCAAAGTGGGCAATAAGCTCTTCAGCCTCGCCTGACTCCCCAAAGGAGTCCTGCACACCAATGCGAATGACTCTTTTTGGATTAGTAGCACTCACATGTTCTGCAACTGCAGAACCAAGTCCACCAGCAACCTGATGTTCTTCAACAGTCACCAGGAAATCATGGGCTGCTGCAAATGCATCCAAGGACTTGGTGTCTAGTGGCTTAATGGTACCCATATGCAAAACCGATACACCAATACTTTCTTCGTTGAGGGTTTTTGCGGCCAGTAGTGCATGATGTACCAACGTACCTGTCACAATGATACCGACAGTTTTTTCATGGGCTGGTTCCTTTTCTACAAACACCTCGGCTTTCCCTATTTCAAAGGGAGATTCTTCAGTAGTTACTACCGGAGTCTTCTCTCGTGCAATCCGTATATATACCGGTCCGGTGTGAGCAGCTGCCGCTAACGTCGCTTTCTTTGCCTCAATAGCATCACATGGTGCCAGGACAATCATGTTTGGCATCACACGCATGATTGCAATATCTTCGATTGCTTGGTGCGTTGCACCATCAGGACCAACAGAAACTCCAGCGTGTGCACCAATGATTTTCACATTTGCATCGTTGTACGCAATAGTTGTTCGTACCTGTTCCCAGTTTCTTCCTGGAGAAAACATGGCGTACGAGGCAATAAACGGAATCTTGCCCATTGCTGCCATACCAGAAGCGACTGATGCCATATTTTGCTCTGCTACACCGCACTGCACAAATCGCTCAGGAAATGCATCTGCAAACATATTTGTTTTCGTAGAGCCCGTAAGGTCTGCACAGAGTGCTACGACACTCGCATTTTTTTCACCAGCCTCTAATAAACCTTCCCCATACCCAATGCGGTTTGCTACCTGTTCAACCTCAGGTGTACATACTCTTTTATCTAAGTGGGTTGCAAACATATATTATGAATCTGAAGGAATAATCATACCGCCCAATGTCCGAAGCTTTTCACGCGCAGCATCTGCCTGCTCTCCTTTAGGTACTCTATCCTCAGGTCCTTTACCGGGAGGATTACCATGCCACCTAAAGTCTCGCTCAAACACATCAACCCCTTTGGAGGAAATGGTGTGCGCAATAATCACTGATGGTTGCCCATACACGCTTTGTGCTTTGCCAATTGCATCATTTACCATTCGGATATTGTGACCATCTACTTCCTGTACATCAAAATTAAATGATTCAAACTTTTCTCTTAGTGACTCGAGAGGCATGATATCTTTTGTATATCCGTCAATTTGAATACCATTACGGTCTACAATCACTACCAGATTGTGCAACTCTTCTTTGCCTGCGAGCATCGCTGCTTCCCAAATCTGTCCTTCATTAAGCTCTCCATCTCCGGTCACACAATATATAAACTTAGACGTATATGGATTGTCCATCCGTTCTGCTATTGCCATACCTACCGCTTGGGAGAGACCACTTCCTAACGGCCCCGAACTGGTTTCTAATCCAGGCAATGACGCCCGGTGTGGATGTCCTTGCAGTCGAGAACCAAACTTACGAAGCGTAAGCAATTCTTCTACTTCAAAATACCCAGCATGCGCCATTGTTGCGTAGAGAACCGGACAGATATGTCCAGCTGATAAGACCAGACGGTCTCGCTCCTGCCAGTCTGGATTTTTTGGATCATGTTTCAACACATTAAAATACAACAGTGCGAAAATATCTGCCATGTCTAACGGTCCTGCAGTATGCCCTGAACCAGCAGCAATCAGCATCTCAATAATACTTTGACGAATATCATTTGCTTTCTCTTCTATTTTTTTTATTTCAGTGTGTGATACGTAGTGCATACTACCTACAGTATAACTTGTTTTTTAGGTTACTAATGAGCGCAGGTGTTTATAGGATGCGGCGGGGTCAGGAGTTTTAGCTATTGCTGAGCCAGGTGCAAACCGAGTTACTCCAGCCTCGTACAGCAGTGGCATCGTCTGGGCATTTACACTACCGTCAACGGCAATCTCAAGTTCGGGGAATCGCTCACGTAAGTCGCGAGCTCGTGCAAGTGTTCTAGTATCAAAGGCTTGACCCTGCTGCCCTACTTCTGCAATACCCATCAGCTGCACATAATCAATCTGCTTGATGTACTTGAGGACCACATCCAAAGGGGTATCATTTGTCAGAGCAAATCCTAGTCTGTATCCATACTGGTGTGCATGGGCAATTATCTCGTCATACGCTTGGGTGCTTCCTACATGAATGACTACCCGTGTGACACCAATTTCTGCAAACCGGTCTAGGTACTGCTCAGGATTGCGCACCATACAATCCACTTCGATACAAAAATCATCGGTGAATGCAGCCAACTCAGACAAGGCCTCAGTTGGATTAGTTTCCGTAAAAGGCCATGAGACAAAGGGTACATACTGCCCATCGACAATATCCACCTGTATTTCAGTAGCAATACCTTTCAGGGCTGCCGCCAGCAGTTCTAATTCTTCTAGGGATTGTGCCGGCAATGATGGCACAACCGTAATGGGTAGCCTACTGTTTATTGACATGTTCTATTTTTTTAATTCTTCGTACATGGCGCTCGTCTCCAGAGAATGCTCCTTCCAGCCAAGTTTCAACTGCGTCTTTTGCTGCACTCTCAGTTAAGAATCGTGCTCCTAGTGAAAGTACATTCGCATCATTATGCTCACGTGAAGACATAATCATCGACAGGGTCTGCCCAGACACATCAACTTGCGGTGTCTGTGGTTCACCGTAGAATACGGCTGCCCGAACGTGGGGAAATCGATTTGCAACCATCGCTTCCCCCTGCCCTGAACCTCCTAAGAGGATTGCTCTATCTTTAGGACTCGCTGAAACTTTCCTGGCTGCCAGCGCAATAAAGTCCGGATAATCATCTTGTGCGTCATACACAACCGGACCACAGTCTATAACTGTATAGCCCAGATCATCTCGCACGTAGGAAAGTAGGAGGTCTTTAAGCTCAAGTCCTGCATGATCTGTAGCGAAATATATCGTTGGTTTCATAGACTAGGTATTATTCGCCAGCTTTCACATTAAAAAATCGGGACACCGCAGCCACATGCTCAATAAGCGTGTGTGTGAAACTAGTTTCATTGTCATACCAGGCCAGTACTTTTACTAAGTTTCCATCTACTACCCGAGTCATTGCGGTATCTGCAATCGAGGCAAACCGAGCACCAATAATGTCTGAAGATACTAGTGGCTCATCAGTCACAGCAAAGAGTGTACTCCACTTTTCACCAGCCGCTGCATCAGTCAGAGCCTTATTAACCTCTTCCACAGTAGTATTTTTTGATGCGATAAACGTCACATCCACAATTGAACCTACTGGGATTGGTACGCGCATAGCAATGCCATCAAACTTACCCTTCAAATCGGTGTGGGCCAGGGTGGTTGCGGTGGCGGAACCAGTCGAGGTCGGCACAATATTTTGTGCGGCCGCTCGTCCTTTACGAAAATCTTTTGCCGGGCCATCAACAATTCCTTGCGTTGCCGTGTAGGCGTGCACGGTATTTAAAATCGCTTTTTCTATACCAATTGCATCTTTCAAAATAGCTACCAGCGGAGACACTGCGTTTGTCGTGCACGATGCGTTTGAAGTAATGGTCGATGATGCAAGAGCCTCATCGTTGACTCCCATCAATATGGTTGCCCCCACAACTCCAGCAGCTACTGGATCATCTTTTACCGGTCCCGAGATAATTACTCGCTTCGCTCCAGCATCAAGGTGCATTTTCGACTTTTCATAACTTGAGAAGAATCCGGTTGCCTCAACCACAATATCCACGTTCATTTCACTCCAAGGCAACTTTGCCGGTTCACGCTCCTGAATAAATGCAATTTCTCTGCCATCGACAACCAGCACACCATCTTTGGTCTGGACATCAAATGAACTCTGCCCATACACCGTGTCATACAGCAGCAAGTATGCGAGGTTTTCAATATCCCCTAAATCATTAATAGCGACCACCTCAAAATCAGGATGGTTTATTGCCATCTTAAAAAAAGTGCGTCCAATTCTTCCAAATCCATTAATTGCTACTCGTGCCATACAATATATTACTAGTTACTCCTACTAGTATTCTAGCACTCAAGTACTGAATCACCCATCTTTATCCTCATCGAACAACCACACACACCTAGGACATCGAATGTCCTAGGTGTGTGCTATACTGAGTGTATTCTATGGAAATATATCATGTCCTAAATCGAGGAGTAGAGAAGCGAGATATTGTTAAAAATAATGATGACCGAATGCGTTTTGTCAGAGGTTTATACCTGTTCAACGATCGAAATAACGCACCAAATGCGATTTCCCAGAAAGGTATTACTCTAGACTCAGCCCCTAAGCGCGAACTTTTGGTAAAGATACACGCATGGTGCCTGATGAACAATCACTATCACCTACTGCTATCACCAGTGGATGATGACATAGCGAACATATCGTTGTTCATGAAAAAGGTAAATATGGGGTATGCCAAGTTTTTTAATGAGAAATACGACCGAAGCGGCTACTTATGGCAAGGAAGATACAAGAAAATCCTAATTGAGACTGATGCTCATTTTAACTATATCCCCTACTACATCCACCTGAATCCTTTGGATAGACTGCATAAGCAATGGCGAGTAGGTGGCGTTACTGACTGCACTGAAGCTCTTGGCGTGCTAGATACATACCGATGGAGCAGCTATCTTGATTATCAAGGTACTAAAAATTTTCCTTCAGTACTACATACTCAGTTTCTAAAGCAAATACTTGGGACTGCCAAACAACAAAGTCACACCATGAAAAGCATCATTTCTGACTCGTCATTCAATAACACCAGCGAGAAATTTGAAACCTAAGCGAGCACACAAAACAATAACCTAGGACATCGGATGTCCTAGGTTAGAGTTACGGGTCGAGTATTGGTCGTGGGTTAGGACATCGGATGTCCTAGGTTAGTGTGGGAGCGGGATTATACTTTCGGGGTAGACTGAAACTTTTTCCAGGCTTTTTCTAACCGCAGTATTTTTCCTCTTACAGTTATGTATCTTTTTGAGATGTCTTCTATTAGAACAGTATCTACATCTGGCCCGTAAAGACCAGCGGAGTGTTCTAAAAAGACAATCATTTTATTGCACCCGCCCATCGCTAGTTCTAGGGTAGCAACGGCTTTATCAAAATTATCAAAACGCATACTGTGAGCTTCGGCGATACGCAGGGGTATACTAATGGTGCATTTGGTTATCTCCTCATAAGCAGGGTACTTTTGCTCTTCTAAGACTGGCAATATAAACTTGGTCACCAGCACCGAGCAATCTAAGGTCTGGGTGTACACATCTAAATCCCTAAAGGAACGAATCGCTTTTTTGGGAGAGTATTTTGCTCCTCTCTTAGTGTATTGAGGAGTGTACCCACTGTTACCATCACTCTTACCATCAGGTGGTAAATATTTTTCAGCTATTTTTTTATCCATGTTTTTTAACTATTTTTAGCTCATTATCGTTTGGAACAAACACATCCGAGCCATCTTTATATCGGACACGCTTTCTACGCTTTCGATCAAGTTTCTTAACGACGTGCAATGGATAGAATTCAAAGTAATCTTTCTCATCAAACCAGGCGCATTTGAACTCAAACAGACGTAGTCCGGTTAGCCGAGACAGCGATAGGGCGTACCACGTTAACTGTTCGATGGGTTTTTCTTTAGCAGCGTTTGGCTTATAATCTAAAATGTGTACTATGCCGTTTCTCACCTGCACTATATCAATATGTCCAGTGAGTACATCTGGAAATGGAACTTTCTTCTTTCGATTCTTGAGATGAATTAAACCTTCTTCTTCTAATACCTTAAATTTCAAGGTAGCTTCCAAATGTTCGACATCTTCTTTACGTATGGAAACCGGAACTTCAGTGGCTACCGTCACGGAGTCATTAGCAATGAAGAATCTTTGCACTTCTTCGTGGCGTTGCTTATTTTCAGTTACCCCCTGAATGACAAACTTTGTGAGTTTTGTAGCAAAATTTTCTTTTCCTTTAACAATCATGTTTGACGTATCAAACTTAGAGCGTACTTCACTCATACGTTCCCCGTTTGGAAAATCTCGATGCGGAACTTCCGTTGAAACCGTATCTAAGTACTCCATGAGGTTAGTAAAGTTGCGGTTTTTGTATTCTTCTAACGCTAACGCTAGTTTTGGCCTGTGATAGCGAAACCGATATAATTGCTTATGAGCCAGAGTTACCGTTTCAACCATATCTACCTTGTTGCCAAACTTAGCAGCGTGTTCTTTCCATACACGCAATATATTCATGGCATACGGCCGCAAACGTTCAAAACGACAAAGTGGTTTGTATTCTTCATACCATTTAGCAATTGTTTCTGGAGTGGGCGCTACACCCCGTTTTGCTTTTAGAATCTTGGGGATACTTTCAAATGAGTAGCCAAGATTGTGGTAACTCATAGCATCAAGCACCACCGGCCACGGGAACTGCTTGCCTTTTATCGTTCTGGAGGTAAAGGTTTTCTCACACTCTTGGCAGAGATACAACTGGACGTCTTGATATTTATTTTTCCGTACCCCGCGCTTAACAAAATTACTACCGTTACAATACGGACAGGTTTCCGCAGGACGATCTGGCATTAACTTTTCTTTTGGAGTTGTTGTCATACAAATATAGTTGACTTCGGCCTCGCCCCGACAAGGTATCCTAGAGTAGAAAACCGCTAGAATAAACTTTTGGCTATTTTTTTAATTTACTATGCATATGTCGTCTTGTCAAGACAAAAACTTCAATTCACCTCTGAACCGCAACACAATCTTTACTATAATCACAGTGTATGCAATCCAAGAACATCTGTCCGCTTTTTATTAGTGCTATACATTGATCTGGGTCAAACCTAGGACATTCGATGTCCTAGGTTTGATTGGCTGTTTGGGGTTTTGGTTGGTTTTCCTATAGCACGACTTTGGTACCTCTAAATAGCACGAGTTTGGGGGATTTTAGCTCTTTTGGGGGTAATTCGTGCTATCAATTTTACTGCTTACGGCGTGATAATTACGGTTGATCTGTAGGCTCCACTACTTCTACTGCAACGGGTTCTGCAACAGGTTCAGCTGACTCGTCTTCCTCGGTTTCTTCTGTGTCTACTTCATCGTCGCCCTCAGGTTCACTTGCAGTATCGTCTGCTGTTTCAGCATCAGTTTCGTCTACCGGCGGTTCTACCACTTCTGTTTCAGTAGTGTCGTCGCTTGAGTCTGAAGTGTCGTCTGATGATGAGGTTGTATCTGTATCAGTGTCAGTGGTTGAGTCAGTCGTCGTAGCTGAGGGAGTAGTACCAGTAGTTGACTCATCATCGATCACGTCAGGAGTTGATGTCGCTGAGTCGTCGTTGCTGGTATCTGACCCAGAGGTAGAGTCGCTCTCTGACGAGGTGTCAGACGAACTGCCTCCTGTTGAAACAGTGGTAGTAACGGTAGATGATGACTGCTGGTCAACCGTTCCTGCGCCTACAGTATCAACTTCCGGGTCTTGGTCATCCTGAGTGTCTGTATCGGTGCTGTCTACGGCACTCATGTCTTGTACAGGTGTTTTGGTTAGTGTGCGCGACGACACGGTGCGCTCCCGCAGCTGGGCCAAAGACAGTCCCTCTAACTCTGGAGTACGGGTGCGGGCTTCGTACTGTGCCAGAGCTTGGGTTTGTACGCGAACGAGGTAGCGATGCTCCTGGGCTACCACTTCTTGCAGCTGTCGATACACGTACACCTCTAGAGTCTCACTACCCAGTTCGGTTTTGGGTACAGCTAGTTCCGAGGTGCGCACAACCCGTTGCCAGGCAGCGTCAACCAGCCCGTACGTATCGTAGCGGTATACCACCTGCCACCCAGTCTCACTCTCGGTGACTGACACCAACACTGGTTCGGGTGTAAACGTGTCTAGCTGTAACGTCCGCAAGGCGCTGGTGTCTATTACCACAATTGGTGCAATCTCAGATGAGGAAGTGCTACTGGTCTGCGACAAGTCCGTCATGGCCAATGCCGACGTACCAGCCAACGCAACAAACCCTAGTAACACCACAAAGTTGTGGTATTGCAAAAAATGGAAAAATGACCTGATTGACTTCATACGTAATTATAATTATACCATGGATAACCGCGGTAGGTACCCTCGTTGTACCAACCAACGCTGCAACCCGCGCGATCGGGCATGGCGAGCATATTGTAACCATGCCATGACGCCTTGCCGGTATACATCACTAGTAGCATCAGCCGTTCGACTGCGATGCACGAATCGTCGCACTGTACTTTTTCGCAGAGACATATGAGTCGGAAATACTCGATAGCCCAAATAATCAATTCCAACTCTGACTGGCTGTATTTGTACTTTTTTTGGGTGAAATTGTAATTGTAAATGCTGCTCCACAAACGTAGCTGTCGCAGTCTGAAAACTGTGTAGCTCAGTGAGGTCATTACTACAGACTGCAATATCGTCCATGTACCTAATGTACCGTTTGGTGCCTAAGGTATGTTTTACATACTGGTCCAGGGCATTTAGATACACATTGGCAAACAACTGACTGGTGAGATTGCCAATTGGTATACCAACACCAGGGTATGTATGACTACTGTCAATAATCAGGTTGCATAGTCGCAACATCCGCTGATCAGCCAAGCGGCGACGCAGCAACATGAGTAATGTCGCGTGGTTAATGCTAGCAAAATATCTAGAAATATCTGCCGTCAAAACATACTGATTTGTACGTACATAACGTTGAAACGTAGTGATTGCGGCGATTGTACCCTTACCCCGGCGGCAAGCATACGAGTGGTGCACGAAACTCGGCTCATAGATTGGCTCTAGCGCAGCATGTATCGCTTGATGCACAACACGATCGCGAAACGGTGCCGCCTGGATGTGCCTTTTCTTGGCATCTTTCACAATAAATTGCTGATACGCCCCGTGACGATAGGTCTCGGTCAAAACTTCTGTTTGTAGTTGTATCAAATTACCTTCTAGATTTTCTGTAAATGAAACCACCTGACTGCGATACCGCTTACCTCGTCGTGCTCGTTTATAGGCTCGCAATAACGCAGCAAAAGAAAAAGCTTCTTCAAATACAGCATTGTGGGTTTTCATGCTAAAAAATACATTCACTTACTACAAATAATACATGCAACTGTATGCAGAGCACAGACTGACACTAGCAATACTGTGCTCTGTAATAACTGGGAGCCACTGACCACCCCGTGAGTATTCCAAAGCTGTACTAACACACGACATAGATACAGCTCCGATATTTTCCTGATGTGTGTGACACGACAAGAAGGATGATGTCCGTATGTACCAAGAGTACTGGCCTAGCACCATGATGCTACTACTCGGACACATACTGGTGAGTATGGGTACATACCGGGCACACCGAAACCCAATGTTCGAGTTCACGTTCGAAGGCGCGTTGTTCAGGTTCAACGTGAACACCCCAGAGTTCGAACCGTTGTTGCGGTTGCCACCGCGGATGAACGCCCGCTGGTGCCAGACATCACCCTCACACCACTCTTAACCTTTTAAGGAAAACAGTGGTGTGATGCTTGATACCTGATTAATACCGCACTCATACAATACACTATTTAGGACTACTACTCTTAATCCAACCGCCAAGTAGGCGACCAATTTCGGTGACTTTCTTACTGACAAATTCGTACTGCTTGGTGCTCATAAAACGCAATTCGTGAGCTAATCGGGTCAACACTCGCAACATATCAAGTTCAACACTTACTTGTTTTAAGTAAGGTAGTTTTTGTGTTTCGACATTGGCCCGCATAATACCCATTGTGATACGTAGAGCCAACGTCTGGATTTGTTGCCCTAAGACAAACCGCTGCGCTTTAGGGAAGGTGTTCACCATGGGAAATAACCATAGGTTCAGTTCATACATTTTCTCAAAAATAATCAGATCTTTATACATAAAGTGGTATAACAAATTTGGTTGCGTTAGATATCCAGAAACCCCAGATACCAGATACCTACCGGGCACACCGAAACCCAAAGCTCGAGTGCACGTTCGAAGGCGCGTTGTTCAGGTTCAACGCGAACACCCCAGAGTACGAACCGCCGTTGCGGTAGCCACCGCGGAGGAACGCCCGCTGGGCGGTCGCTGTGTCACCAACATCGGTATACAGTCGACCGACACCGTTGGCACTAC
>Ga0208646_1000177_pt1 | contig 44693 bp, 65 predicted proteins | sample AntAceMetag02UK8_FD_184762 | JGI IMG/M metagenome (GOLD analysis project Ga0208646, IMG submission 184762) | Saline lake microbial communities from Ace Lake, Antarctica - Antarctic Ace Lake Metagenome 02UK8 (SPAdes) (version 2) | ecosystem: Environmental > Aquatic > Non-marine Saline and... | reverse complement strand
ATATACTATCGTTAGTATAGGTATACTATCGTTTGACTATATACTATCGTTAGTATAGGTATACTATCGTTTGACTATATACTATCGTTAGTATAGGTATACTTTTGAGACCTATACTTTTGAGAGTGTTGCAAAAATGTCACACCAGCCCAGACCCCCCACAGTGGAAATTAAGGGTGACACCCCTACAGTGGAAAATGACCCTACCGAGGGAATTAGGGGGTACAGTGGAAATAAGGAATAAGTTTATGCTTGACCCCCACGGTGGAAATATGTATCAAGGTGGCAAGCCAAACGAATCAGACGGAGGGTTATAATTATGCAAGAATGTGATGAGTGTTGCGGAGAAGGTGTTTGTGAGTACGAACGCTGGGAAAAGTATGGTGATACCTACGAGCCATATGCTGAGTATAAAGCATGTGAGAATTGTAATGGAACTGGACAAACGGAGAGTGAAGAATGATTATTGCTTATGATGTAAAGACGAAGAAGATTTGTGGTGCTAAGGTGCTAGTCGTTAATGGTTGTGTGCTTCCCTTCGAGGTACACAAGGCCACAGATGGAAAGGGTTGGTACTTATACAGGCCACACTACAGCCCAAAGTCGTTCTGTTACTTTAAGCGTCTTAAAGACCTCAAGGATGCCTGTGTTGTATTTTTAGAAGGTGCAGAACTTAAGCACAGTGCTTGGGTAGATACCTTGACACTCTGCATGGAAACTGGTAGCAGCAATATAGTTTCATTGGAACGGAGAGAATCATGACTAAAGGTAATACAACGAGACATGTTTATTTAGTAAATGTTTTGAGAAATGGGCTTGAAGAACCTTTTGGTATTTATGGTACAAAAGAAAGAGCAAGAGATGCAGCAATAGACTATGTTACAGAAGGTGGGTGTGCTTACCATAAAGCCGTGATGTACATAGACGAGTCAAACCCTTACTTTTTTATATATGAGCGATCAGATATTAGGGTTACACTTTGTCCTGTACAATTAAAATAAGGAGAGAATCATGACTGAAGAACTAGAAAGAGAACTGAGACAGATGGGCGTACTGGATCATAAGACCCCCGCAGTGGAAATTGATGTGCACCCTATCTGGATACGTGATGATGTTGTATTCGACGAAGGTGGACAACCAAACTTTTAATCATATTACAGGAGAGACAAGATGCAATTAGATACAAGAAAACTAGAGAACGTAGTCATGGCTGATGTACAGATGTTTGACTTCCCTGACTTTGTTGATGCCTATGTCGAGTACGCTGAGATCAATGGTGTTGAACTTACAGATGCCCAGTACGATGAGGTGAATGAAAACTATGAGTTCCTACAGCAATCAGCTTATGAAAGTTTGTATTGAGTACTTGACACTGACACCCAACTAACCTATCTACAGAATCACAGTGAAACAAGGAGAGATTAAATGGCACTTCCAGAAAACATGGTTACTAACGTACTCAGCGAAAACCAGAACCAGTTCATCACGGTAAAGTTCTTGACCAAGGATGACGAGGTGCGGGTATATAATGGTCGTATGAACGTCATCAAGGGCCTCAAGGGAAATGAGCGTGGCAAGATCGCTGCTGCTGCACTCAAGGCTCATGGTTATGTCACACTCAAAACATCCGAGGGATACAAGTGCTTCAAGATGGACCGTGTACTAGCCTTTAAAGCTGGGGGTCGTCATGTATTTACAATGGGAGCAGAGATCGTATGATAACCATATTATGTCTGTCGGCAGCGATATATTACGAGGCCAGAAACCAGCCAGTTGACGGACAGTTGGCTGTTGCGGAGGTAATCTTAAACAGGGTACAGAGTGATAGGTATCCTGATGATGCCTGCGAGGTAATTAACCAGTTTAAACAGTTCTCGTATACCCACGATGGAAAGTCAGATGACTTCCTTAAGGAACCAGAGCAGGAGGCTGTTGTAAGAGCCATTCTGGTGGCCTCTGAGGTACTTAATGGGTATGGGCTAGGCATCACTTCGACTCACTACCACACAACGGCTGTCAGCCCCTACTGGAATAAGTTCTATGATTATGATGGCAAGCTGGGTGATCATATGTTTTACACAGTGGTAAAGGATTACTGATGGGAAGTGTTGAGCAAGAAATAGAATACTGGGCTGTTCAGAAGGCCACCTTGAAGATCAGGAACAACAGCCTGCAAGACCAGATAGATCAGATAGAACATGACCAGAAGGTAGCTAAGGATCGTCTGAAAGAGTTACGCAAGAACAGAGAGTTGAACAAGAACAAGATGATCATTTGTGAGATACACATAGATCAATTAGGAGGTTAACATGATAGACAGAGAAACGTGGATGGAAACCTTAGACAAGTGCAAAGAGGATTACCATATAATCAAGCGTGAGGCGGTTGCTTGGGAAATGCAAGCCAAGCGTCTACTAGAAGAAAACCATAAATTAAAGGCACAGTTGCGGCTGTGGCAGGGTACAGGACTATGATTAAGGTAACACACATAGATCACATGGGGTCAGACCTTTCTGTAGTAAATGCAGCTAGGGTGTCCTTTGGTAAGAAGAGTGACTGGTTACACCCCGCCAATGGAAAATGGTCAGGCTTAAGGGAAGGTGACACCAAGCTAATCAACTATCTGGCAGAGCATAAGCACATGTCACCCTTTGGTCATGCCTTTGCCAGTTTTCATATCAAGGCACCAATCTTTGTAGCTAGGCAGTTGGTAAAGCATAAGTTCCTACGTTGGAATGAGATCAGTCGTAGGTACGTGAGTGATGAGCCTGAGTTTTATACACCTGCCGTATGGCGTGGTAAGTCAGCAGACAAGAAGCAAGGGTCTGATGGTGTCGTTGATGTGGGTGACTGGGGTGATACTAACTGGGCATGTCTCAAAGCATACAATGATCTACTGGAACACGGTGTAGCACCTGAGCAAGCACGTATGGTACTACCACAGTCCACCATGACTGAGTGGTATTGGTCAGGTTCACTAGATGCCTTTATGGACATGTGTAACCTTAGATGTAAGTTGGATACGCAGTATGAGACTAGGCTAGTAGCAGACTACATAAAAAGTGAAATGATCAACCTGTTTCCCGTATCAGTAGAGGCGTTAGTTAAATGAACACTAAAGAGATGATGAAGATGTGTCGTTCACTTGCGTACAAGTATAATTCACCTAATCAATTCGATGATCTGGTGTCCGAGGGAATGTTGGAGTGCTTAGAACAAGTGGATCAGGGGAACACGCACGGGGCTAATCTAAGGCGTATGGCTAACAGGGCTATGCACGACTACATAAACATTAAGACACTGGCTGTAAGTGTACCTCTAAGTGAGCCAGCTAGGTCTTTGGCTAGGGGTACGGACTACAAGTCAACGATGAGCCGAGAAGGTGTGACAAAATTGCAACAGGCTATCAATTCAACCAGTACACCATTAGAAAGTGCTGAGATAGTTGATGAGGAATCTGATCCTGCTATTGTGTATGAGAAAAAGCAGACTGTACTTGACATAGTAAGGTTATCTAGGGACACGCTTAACGAGAGTGATTGGGATTTGTTCTCTAGGCACTACTTAGAAATGGAGACAACAGATGATATAGCTATATCTGAGCGTGTAACACGACAAGCAGTTGAGAAGAAGTTGAAAAGGTGTGTTAATAAAGTCACAAAGGCTATGAACATTTAGGGGCTTTGGTTGCGTAAAGTCAAAAAATGTTGCTATAGGTAAGTACAGAGGTCTTCTAAAGACTATTAATAATAAGAAGGAGAAACAATATGAGTGCATCTGATACGTTGGATAGACTTAATACGGAAGGTATTAGACCAGCATTTGACGATGAGCCAAAGTACCATGAACTGTCTACAGTGTTTATGTCGTTTGAAGATACTAACGAGTTTGAGGGTCTCGTAATTAGTGTTAAAAAATACGGTCTGTTTGAACCTATTCTTATGTGGCAGGGTTGGATTGTAGATGGTAGACACAGGCACAAGGCTTGCTTGAAGTCTGAGGTTGAACCTGAGTATGAGTACTTACCAGACGATATGCCTTTCAATGTTGTTATGGACCGTGTTGTAGCAGCTAACCTTATGCGTAGGCACCTAACTACTGGTCAAAGGGCTATGACTGCGACTGCTTTGGCTAATATGACTGATGGGGGCGGTGGTAATCAATATACAAAAATGGACCGGACGAATTCGTCTAGTGCAAAATCTAACAAAGACGCGGCGGGTAAGCTTAACGTAGGTACAACAGCAGTAAAGACAGCCAAGGCAATCAAACGTGACGCACCTGACCTAGCTGAGAAGGTTAAGAAAGGGGAAATGACACTAAATGCAGCAGATACCGAAAGGAGAAAGCGTAAGGGATTACCTGAGAAGACGAATGCACCTAAACCAAAAGGGCTTGAACTAGATACCATGATGAAGGTAGGTGGTAAAAACTGGAACAGCATGGTATCGGCAGGTTCTTTAGTATCAACAGCAAGAGACCTATACTTACAAGACGGTGAGAAAGGTATGGGTAGGTCTATCATGCAAATACTTGAGAGTGGCGAAGGGAAACACTCTCAATCTTACAATGCAATGGGGCTAATTGCCCTGTACAATTCTTTGGGTAGTCACCTATCAGAGATAGAGGAATTACTCTTAGACGAACCTGACACAGCATCAATGAACTGAGGATATAAACATGAATAATGAAGATACAGGATCAAACGGGATCGACCTTTTTGGATATGCCACTTCGGTATTGAAAGAAATCAATCATGCAGCGTTTAGTAAGCTAGATGATCCAAAACCGTATTTGATGGAGAATACAATACAGGCTGCTGCAACTATCCTAGATACTGGTGGTAGAACAAAAAAGAACGCTATCTATGCAAGGTCTCGTCAAGAGAAACTTGAGGGTGGAGAAGACTTTGGGTCTTGGGAATATTACTATAAGCCAGATGCCTGTCAGAGAACAGTTGATTGGATATTAGAGAATGACCCAATGGCCTTAATGGAACACCTTGCTGGGTGTCGTAACCGAGGTCGTGGACAAGTTCTTCGTATGGATAACATACAAGACTATGCAAACGAGAAGCTGTTTGGCAAGAAGTAAGTAACAGGAGAGAGCCACATGAACCAAGAAGTACCACACCAGCCCTGTCCATATGTGTCGTGTGGCTCCTCTGATGCCTTTAGCTTTAATAAGGCTAAGGGTTGCGGGAAGTGCCACGCTTGTGATCAGTCTTATCCCTCAAGGGGTGAGACATACGATTGGGCTAAAGATAAATATCCAACAATAGAAAGGGGAGAAGTAATGACGTTTACACCAAAGAGAATAGAGACCGCTGGTGATGGTCGTTATACACCCCTCCGAGGGATTAATGCTAGGACTATGGAGGACTTTAATGTTAAGACATATGATGGTCGCCAAGAGTACGTATACCCCAGCGGTGGAATTAAAGTCCGTACCTTACATGAGAAAGGTTTCTACACTAAGGACGGGTTCAAGGGAGATGAACTGTTTGGTATGAATATGTTTACCGCTGGTTGTTCTAAGACTGTAACCATTACTGAGGGGGAACTAGACGCCTTATCAGTAGCACAGATGATGAAAAGTCAGTACATTAATCCTGTTGTATCATTACCGTCTGGTGCGCCATCTAAGAAGCTGTGGGAGAACTGTAAGGAGTGGCTAGATAGCTTCCAGAAGATTGTGTTGTCAGTAGATAATGATGATACTGGTAATGCCTTAGCTGATCGTGTAGCTAAGTTGTTTCCTAACAAGGTGTACCGAGTACCACACGACAAGTATAAGGATGCTAATGAGTTCCTACAGGATAATGCACATGCGGAGTTCAAGAGTGCATGGTGGAACGCTGCTAAGTACACGCCTGAGAATATCTTAAACACTGCTGACCAGTTCTTGTCGTTATATCGGGATACACCAGACCATGTATATGTTCCTACAGGTATCACTGACTTAGACGATAAGATTATGGGACTTATGCAGGGTCACTTCACAGTGATTAAGGCACCTACTGGCATAGGCAAGACTGAAGTTATGCGTTACTTGGAATACAACATGCTACAGCGTAAGGTTCCTATTGCTGCATGGCACCTAGAAGAGACTAAACTAAGGTCACTACTTGGGCTTGTGTCGTATGAGTTACAGGATAATCTGACTAGGCGTGACTTGATTGATGAGAAGGGGAGACATGAGGATGTCATAGAAGCAATTAAGAGTGTCACTAGGGACGAGAACTTTTATCAGTTCTACTTAGGTGATGGTCAAGGCACTGATGAACTGTGTGATCAGATACGTTTCTTCAGTCAGGCATGTGGATGTAAGTATGTGTTCTTTGAGCCTATTCAAGACGTAGTATCAGGACGATCAGAGGCGTCTAAGGAGGAGTTACTAGCTGACCTGTCTGTAAGGCTCTCTAAGCTATCAGCGGAACTAAATGTGGGTATTGTGACTATCGCTCACACTAATGAAGACGGGGACCCTAAGTACTGTAAGATGATAGGACAACGTGCCAGTGTTATCATTGATCTGTCTAGGGATAAAGAAGCAGAAGACCTTGATGAAAGAAACACAACATACATCACGGTACAAAAAAACCGCCCTTGCAGTGAAGAAGGACGGGCTGGCAGAATGAAGTTTAACAGTGATACGTTTACATTGACAGAGGTGTACTAATGGCAGAAACAGTGTTCGACATAGAGACAGATGGACTGTTAGATAAGCTGACTAAGATACATGTGTTGTCGTATCAAACATCATCTATGGATGAGCCAAGGTCTATCTTTGACTACGATGAAATGAGGGACTTTTTCTTGGAGTACAGTATGGATCATACGTTAGCCTTAGCTGGACATAACATTGTACGCTTTGATATACCCGCAGTGGAAAAGGTGCTAGGTATAAAGGTCAATGCCAAGCTAGTAGATACGTTAGGACTTAGCTGGTACTTGCATCACAACAGGACAAAGCATGGGCTGGCAGTGTACGGAGAAGAGTATGGTGTACCTAAGCCCAAGGTAGATGATTGGGAAGGTCTAACCAAAGAAGAGTATGCCCATCGCTGTGAAGAAGATGTAAAGATTAATGTGCGCCTGTGGCGTGACCTAAAGCGGAAATTGGAGAAACTATATGAACAGTGAAGCGTGGAGACTTATTGACTACATCACATTCAAGTTAGACTGCGCTAAGGAACAGGAGGCCCTACGGTGGAAATTAGATGTAGCTAAAGCCAGTATGCACCTTGCTGAGTGGCAGGGGATGAAAGAAGATAAGGTAGAACAACTAGCTAATGCTATGCCCCGTCATGTACTTACTAAGGTGCAGAACAGGCCCAAGGTGATGTATCGTAAGGATGGTAGCCTAAGCAGTCACGGGGAGAACTTTGAGGCTCTTAGAAAGCAGTACAAGCAGCCTGAGACGGTACAGGGGTTTGTTGTACAGACAGGAGAAGAACGGGGTAATCCTAACTCGGTATCTCAGATCAAGGATTGGTTGTTTAGCATTGGTTGGCAACCTAGAACATTTAAGTTTGTAAGAGAGGGCAATGGTGATGAACGACAGATCGAACAAGTCAGGAAAGATGGGGAACTATGCCCGTCAGTTAAGAAGCTGGCTGATAACGATCCTGCTGTTTCTATTCTGGATGGTCTTTCTGTTCTTACTCACAGAATCGGGATACTGAAGGCGTTCCTAGAGTGTGAGGTAGATGGATACCTACAAGCTGGGGTAGCTGGTATGACTAACACTATGAGGTTCAAACATGCTAAACCTTTGGTTAACCTCCCCTCAGTGGAAAAACCCTATGGTGCAGATATACGAGGATGCCTGATTGCCCCAGAAGGTTACGTGTTATGTGGTGCAGATATGACTAGCCTAGAGGATACAACTAAACGTCACTATATGCAGCCACTAGACCCTGAGTATGTAGCAGAAATGTCACAACCAGGATTTGACCCACACCTTGACCTAGCTAAACATGCTGGTGTCATTAGCCAAGAGGACATAGACAAGCACAACACAGGAGAACGCAGTTTAAAGTCATTGCGTAAGAACTACAAGGTGGTCAACTACAGTGCCACGTATGGTGTCAAAGAGGCTACGTTGTCTCGTACTACAGGCATGAAGAAGTCAGAAGCTAAGAAACTACTTGCTGCCTTCTGGGATCGTAACTGGTCTGTAGAGGCCGTGGCAAGGGGTGTACGTGTACGAGAACCACAGGGGCTAGGGGGTATGTGGCTAAAGAACCCAGTCAGCGGTTTCTGGTACAGCTTACGAAGTGAGAAGGACCGCTTCAGTACACTTAATCAAGGTACAGGTGTCTACTGCTTTGATACTTGGGTTAAGCATTGTCGTAAAGATGGTGTGTTAACGATAGGACAGTTTCACGATGAAATTATCAGTATGGTAAAAGAGGGAAAGGAGACACAAGAGAAGATCAGTATGGACGATAGCATTGAACGACTAAATGATGAGTTGCAACTAAATGTACCTTTAGGTATTGATGCTCAGTTCGGAAAGAGTTATGCTGACATACACTAATTTATTTTTGGTGTGTGGTTGCGTAAGTACAAAAAATGTTGCTATATATAAGTACCCGCATAAGGAAAGGAACCCGACATGGGAAAGAAAGTTTACGTTGAGTGTCCAGTTAATTGGGCTAAGTTGCGTGAAGAAGACCGAGACATGGGTAAGAACATGCAGGAAGGTTCTGATGCACGAAACAAGATTGATGAGGTACAGGGACGCTATACTGTGCAGCTAATGCTTGATAAGGATACTAAGAAAAAGATGGTATCTGATGGTGTACCTAACAAGGGTATGCAAGCACAGTTGTTCAAGGAGGATCAGGAAGGTACGGAATACTTCTCAGCAAGACGAGGCCACTTTAACCCTAAGTTCAAAGATCAGAACACAGGGGAATATGGTGTAGTAATGGGACCACCCCGTGTCCTTAAAGAAGATGCTGACGGTGTTCTAGTTGATTGGGACTTTGAGGCTGATGGTCTCATTGGTAACGGTAGTAAGGTTGTAGCAAAGCTAGATGTATGGGACGGTAAGTTGACTACCTTAGAAGCAGTTAAGGTTGTTGAACACGTACCATACGAAGCGTCAGACGGGAGTGCTTTCTAATGACTAAAGCCACCATCATCTTTGAAACCTCGGAAGAGGTAGATGGGTACGAAAGTAAGACTACTATTGAGCGTCACAATGTAGACACTCTTGAGAATCTTGCATACTTATACAGTGAGGCTACAGTGGCAGGGGGCTGGACTTACATTAAGGCAGTGGCCCTAGAAAAAGAGGATGAGACTATTGTCTGGTCCGACATTTGAGCCAAAGCATGTCTTAGTTGATGGTGACATTGTTGCGTACAGGGCTGGATTTGCCTCAGAGGGTAAGACCAGTGCAGATGCAGAGGACAAAGTAGATGAGGTTATGAACTTTATAGCTTCCAATACTATGTCTTTCCCTGTGCCTGACAGGTTCCATACGTTCTTAACTGGGGCTGATAACTTTAGGTTCGCCATAGCTAAGTCGTACCCCTACAAGGGGAATAGGAGTAAGTCTGAGAAGCCTGAGTATCTGCAACATTCAAGGGATTATCTAGTGTCTAAGTATAACGCAGTGGTAAGTTACGGGGAAGAAGCTGATGATCTTATAGCCATAGCTGCCACTAAGTTTGGTCCTAATACTGTTGTGGCCTCTATAGATAAGGACATGCTACAGATACCTTGTTACCACTATAACTTTGGAAGGGATGAATGGTCACAAGTAGATGAGTGGGGCGGCTCTAAGTTCTTCTACACTCAGATACTAACTGGTGATGCAGCCGACAACATTAAAGGTATCAAAGGCGTTGGACCTGTTAAAGCTGGTAAGTTGTTAAAGGATTGTACGACAGAAGAAGAACTGTGGTACGCTTGCTTAGAGGCTTATGATGGTGACTATGACCGTGTAGTGGAAAATGCCCAACTACTGTGGCTAAGGAGAAGAGAGGAAGAGTTATGGGAGCCTCCAACAGTGAGAGACGGAGACACGCAATAAAGAATGGATACCGCTCTGGCTTGGAGGAAGATATCTCTAAGGACTTGATTGGACGGGGTGTAGACTTTGAGTATGAGAAGCTAAAGATACAGTGGCAACTCATAGAACAGAAGACCTACACCCCAGACTTCAAGTTACCTAATGGTATCATCATTGAGTCAAAAGGCAGGTTTGTTGCAGCGGATCGTAAGAAGCACCTTAAGGTTAAAAGTCAGCACCCGTTCCTAGATATTAGGTTTGTGTTTTCTAACTCTAGGGCTAAGTTAAACAAAGGTGCAAAGAGTACCTATGGGGATTGGTGTGACAAACACGGTTTCCTGTATGCAGATAAAAGGATACCCGACGAATGGTTAACCCCCTAGTTACCTTTAAGGTACATAATGTAAGTGGAGACCCCTATGAATACGAAGATTGTTGGTGGTTAGACTGCTTAGTTGAAGACCCTGACCTAACTGGTGAGGATGCAATGTTTGGGGAAGAAATTCCCTTTAACACCAGAGAAGACGCCATGAAGTTTAGGACACACTTTCTGACTTCAATACAACCAGTGATCATTGAGTTTGAACTAGGAATGGAGGTGAAGTATGACGGGTAAAACAGCTATTGTATTCTCTTGCGCTCATGTAGACCCTTCAGTGGGAAATGAGCGTTTTGATTGGCTAGGTGAACTAATCTATGAGGTCAATCCTAACTACATCATTGACTTAGGTGATGGTGCAGATATGAAGTCTCTTAACACTTATGACACACGCTACCCACAAGCTATGTGCGCTCAGAGTTACGAGGCAGATATTAACCACTACAACGAAGCTATGGACCGCCTGAGACGTAAGCCCAGTACCCGTAAGTATAAGGTGCCACAATGGTTTGGGTTTGAGGGCAACCATGAACATCGTATCAAACGTGCTATAGCGCATGACCCACGACTAGAAGGAGACAAGTATGGTATCTCATATAGCCACTTACAGACAGATCACTGGTTTGATGAATACCATGAATACGAGAACTCAGCACCATCTATAAGGGACTACGATGGAATATCCTATGCTCACTACTTCAGTTCTGGTAACTATGGTACTGCTATGTCAGGGTTACATCATGCCAATGCGCTAATGGCTAACAGGAACCACAGCAGTACGTGTGGGCATAGTCACAAGCGAGACCTTAAGTTTAGGGATGGGGCGCACCCTAGTGGTATCATGGGGCTTGTAGCGGGGTGTTACAAGGGTGCAGCAGAGTCTTGGGCTGGTCAAGCTAACAACGATTGGTGGAAGGGTGTTGTCATTAAGAGGGACATTTCTGGTGGCATGTACGATCCTGAGTTTGTATCACTTCAACGTCTAAAGGAGATGTACGGTAATGGGGAAGCGTTCTAATTTTGAGCGAGTGCCAAGGGACTACTATCCTACCCCAATACAGGCTGTAGAGCCTCTGATCCCTCACCTACCGTATGCCTTCGATTACTTGGAGCCATGTGCAGGTGACGGGAGACTGATCTCTCATATAAGCCAGTTAACCAGTGGACTAGGGGAATGTATAGGTGCCTACGACATAGAGCCAAGACATGACTATGTACAGAAGATGGATGCGCTAACTATAGAAAGTGTCTCAGGTAGTTTTAGCAAGGACTTCTTTGCTATTACTAACCCACCTTGGGACAGGAAGATACTGCATCCGTTGATAGATAACTTCTTAGGTATATGTCCTGTTTGGTTGTTGTTCGATGCAGATTGGATGCACACTAAGCAGTCAGCAACCTTTATGACCTACTGTAAGACGGTGGTAAGTGTAGGAAGAGTTAAGTGGATTGAGGGAAGTAAGAGCCAAGGCAAGGATAACTGTGCTTGGTATCTCTTTGACTACAGTAATGAAGAACAGACGCAGTTTTATGGGAGAATGATACAATGATTATGAGTCACAAGAGTATGGAAGCGTTTCGTGAGTACAGTGATTGGGTAGAGGACAAGATCATTACTGAGGGTAAAGACCGCCTGATGGAAAATGCTCTAGGTCTTATGGGTGAGGCTGGGGAAGTAGCCGAAAAGATTAAGAAGAGTATGAGGGACAAGACCGAGGTTACACCTAACGACATTGTAAAGGAACTAGGTGACGTTGTGTTCTATGCTACAGCCTTATCTAACTACTACCATGCTAACTTGGGTGTGACTATCCTAGAGAACATTAACAAACTAGATAGCCGTGAGGCACGTGGAACTATTAAGGGCAGTGGTGACAACAGATGAATTGGGTTACACGATACTACAACTACCTAAAGACTTGGCGGTTACACAGAGAAACCATTAAGCAACTAAATACTATGAGTGATGCCGCCTTAAAAGACATAGGCATCAACAGAGGCGATATTAACCGAATGATCTGGCTAGACGAAGATATGATTCAAAGAGGAACGAAGAATGAAAAGTAACTACTTGCCCACAGACTACCAAACATTTATTGCTACTAGCCGCTATGCACGTTGGTTAGAAGAAGAAGGACGCCGTGAGACTTGGGGTGAGACAGTTGGGCGGTATATGACTAATATCGTATCTCCTTGGCTAACCCCTACTATAGAAGAAGAAATCTGTGACGCTATCCTTAGTCTTGAAGTTATGCCTAGTATGCGTTCGCTTATGACTGCGGGTAAGAGTTCAGCAAGAGATAATACGTGTATGTATAACTGCTCTTACTTACCCGTAGATGATCCTAAAGCCTTCGATGAGGCTATGTTTATCCTGCTCTGTGGTACTGGTGTCGGGTTCAGTGTTGAGCGTCAGTTCATTACTAAGTTGCCAGAGGTTCCCTCCCTCTTTGAAAGTGACACGACTATTGTTATCAAGGACAGTAAGGAAGGTTGGGCTAAAGGTCTCAGACAAGTTCTGGCTCTCCTGTGGGCTGGTGAGATTCCTAAGTGGGATGTATCTAAAGTGCGTCCAGCGGGTGCTAGACTTAAGACGTTTGGTGGTCGTGCTAGTGGTCCTGCTCCTTTGGTTGATCTGTTTAACTTCTCTGTGTCTACGTTTAAGGCAGCACAAGGGCGCAAGCTGAGTTCTATTGAGTGCCATGACCTAATGTGTAAGATTGGTGAAGTTGTTGTTGTAGGGGGCGTTAGACGCTCTGCTATGATCTCTTTAAGCAACCTATCTGATGATCGTATGCGTCACGCTAAGTCAGGTAACTGGTGGGAACTAAATGGACAACGAGCGTTAGCTAACAACTCTGTGTCTTATACAGAAAAGCCAGATAGTATGTCATTCATGCGTGAGTGGGTGTCTCTAATGGAGAGTGGATCAGGTGAGCGAGGTGTATTTAATCGTGAAGCATCGAAGAAACAGGCGGCTAAGAATGGCAGACGAAATGCAGAGTACGAGTTCGGAACCAATCCATGTTCGGAAATCATACTTAGACCGAATCAGTTCTGTAATCTCACAGAGGTTGTCATACGTGCTAACGACAGTCTGGAAGACCTTGCAAGAAAAGTCCGTCTTGCAACTATACTTGGAACCATTCAGTCAACCTACACCCACTTTCCGTACTTGCGTAAAATGTGGACTGACAATACCGCAGAAGAACGATTGCTCGGTGTGTCACTCACGGGGATAATGGACAACCCGTTAATGACGCTAAAGAACGCAGGGCTAGATAAGACACTACAACACCTTAAAGAAGTAGCAGTAGAAACAAATAAGGAGTGGGCTGAGCAGTTAGGTATCCCAGTATCAACAGCTATAACTTGTGTTAAACCATCAGGTACGGTTTCACAGGTTGTGGATTCTGCCAGTGGGATTCATGCAAGACACAGCCCCTACTATATTCGCACAGTAAGAGGAGACAACAAAGACCCGTTAACACAGTTTATGATGGACCAGGGTATCCCTAATGAGCCTGACGTTATGAAGCCTGACGCTACAACAGTGTTTAGCTTTCCTATGCGGTCTCCTATGGGTGCAGTACACACAGCCGATACAACAGCCTTAGAGCAGCTAGAGATGTGGTTGATGTATCAAAGACATTGGTGTGAACATAAGCCTAGCGTTACTATTAACGTCAAGTCGGAGGAGTGGTTTGCTGTAGGTGCATTTGTGTATGAACACTTTGATGAAATGTCAGGTGTATCATTCTTGCCCTTCAATGAGCATACATATCAACAGGCACCATATCAGGAGTGTGTAGCTACAGACTATCATATACTACTTGATCAGATGCCTAGAAGTATTGATTGGAATAAACTGTCTGAGTACGAGCAAGAAGACAACACGTCAGGTATGCAAACTATGGCCTGTACAGGGGATGTATGTGAGATGGTAGACATTGGATAACTCAGAATTAGTTAAGCCAAGTAGGTCACGTAGAAAGACTAAATACAAGGGTGCGGGTCAGAGGGAAACTTCTGGCCTCACTCCTAAGACAGACAAACAGAAGGAGTTTATAGATGCACTTAAAGAGTTCAGTCAGGTGTTTGTATTGGGGCCAGCAGGAACAGGTAAGACCTACATTACTGCCACCGTAGCTGCTGACCTGTACACCACTAAGAAGGTAGATAAGATCGTCATAACCCGTCCTATGGTCTCTGTAGGCAAGGACATGGGGTATCTTCCCGGAACCCTAGAGGAAAAGGTTCAACCTTGGGCTTTACCTGTATTAGATGTACTACAGAAACATCTAGGGGCTGGCACAGTGGAAACTGGTATCAAGTCTGGTAACATTGAAATGGCACCTATGTCTCTTATGAGGGGTCGTAGTTTTGATGATGCTTTTATAATAGTTGACGAAACACAGAATATAACTACCCACGAGTTAAAGATGTTGTTGACAAGAGTTGGAGAATGTTCTACAATTGTCCTTAATGGTGATGTACAACAATCAGACTTAAAGGAAGCAGATGGTCTATCTAAGGTTATACACTTAGCTAAGAAGCATATGCTACCTGTCTCTATCATTGAGTTTGGTGTTGAAGACATTATCAGAAGCGATATCTGCGCTCAATGGGTAAAGGTATTTATGAAGGAGAAACTATGATCTATGTATATATAGTAGTACTAAGCATGATGAAGGATGGGGAGCCTCACTACTCTGTACGCGCACCTAATGCAACTTACAAGACAGAGGAAAATTGCCAAGCAGTTAGAGAGTTAAATATGTTATACTTGCTTGAGACTGCTCCTGACCCTACAGCAGAGTTTCGTAGTCTTTGTGTAGGCTTACCGTTTAACATGAAAGACAAAGGAGACTTATGATGGGGGATGTTGTTAAACTTAATCCTGCCCCCAAAGAGTTATCTGAGGTAGACAAGCAGTACCTTGAATTAGAACGACAACAAGAACTAATAAGAGAACAGGCTAAACTTATAAGAGGTGACAATGGCTAAGTGGAAAGATTTAAAGAACTTAACCGATATGGTCAACAGTCCACCCCACTACGGTACTGGTGTCATAGAGTGTATCGACTATGTAGAGGACTTCTTAACCAAGGAAGAGTTCATAGGATACCTACGTGGGAATATAGCCAAGTACCTGCATAGGTGGCGATATAAGAACGGTATAGAAGACTTAAAGAAGGCTGAGTGGTATGGTGCTAGGTTGATTAAGGTGGTAGAAGAACATGGAGATACCTGATCTATCCTCTATCGTGTTGGTAGTACAGACATTGTTAATACTGTGGTTAGCTGGGAAGGTGGATAAGCTAGAGAAGGAGATAGACTTTAAGATGAAGGTTCCTATGTATGCTCTGTTTAGGCACTTAGACGAGGAACACAACAAACCATAAAAAAAGCCCCTGTATCCTTGAGTGGACGCAGGGGCTTTACTATTTTGTATATACACTTGTATTTATTTATTACCGAAGAATTTACTTACTGACCTTAGTCCTATGCTGGCACTAACAATCCCACCAAGGGAAATTTGATACCACTGTGGCATTGATTCAAGGGCTGCAAAACCATTAGCTACTACATCTTCTGCCCAAGCAAAAGGTAAGAACGCAAGTACAAGTGGCACCGAGAATAGGAGTGTAATCCATTCATCTTTCCAAGAGTTCTCCGTAGCTTTTATAGCCGCTAAGTCCCAATCAATCTCCCCAGTTAATTGCTTTTTCCTAATCTCTGCCTCAGTTATCTTGAGTTGTGTCTTACCATCAATTATACTCGTAGCTAACCCTGAGAGACTGCTAATAATTGCTCCTATCATTATATATCTTCCTTACTTCTCATGTGACAACCAGACGGAAAATGCTCCCGTGATTGCGCCTGTTACAGTTGCAGTTAGTGCTGTTGCCTGTGAAGTCATTGCATCAGGTGGTAAATTCATAAACCAGAATAGTACCTCTATATACATATAGGTCATAACCATCATCATAATACGTGGCATGATTTTCCAGTGTAGAAATCTTTCCATAGTGACTGTCATTCATCGTCCTTTCAATCCATCTATGATTTCTTGTGCTGTAGGTCTACGTTTCTTAAAGTCGTATACACACTCAAAACGCTGGGGGCATTGCCTGTATGCAGCCCCATACTCATACTTAGGTATTAAAGGCGTAGGGTAGAACGTAGCAGACGATCCGTTAGGTCCACGATACCAGCACTGTTGTACACCCATTATAGCTATACGTTTCCACAGCTTACAGATAACCATCTTAGGCTCTTTAGCCTCTGACACCCCTACAGTAAAAATTAAGAGTGCCGACAACAATAATGCTTTTACCACGAACCTGTACCTAACCCAATTAAATATACTCCGCCAAAGACAACAAGTAAGATACCTAGAGACAAGGCAAACATGCCTAAGTTATTAACCATCTCTTTCTTAGCTTCCATTGCCCTGTAGACAGTCTCTTCACGTTCTTTTCTGATCTGCCTTCTTAACTTAATCATTTCGTCCCAAGTATTAGGACCAAAACGCATATTCAATAAGAACATTAACTCTTTCTGCTGAGCCGCTAGTTTCTTTTTATGTACGATTATGTCAAAGGCTTCCTTCTCTATACTATCACCAGCGGTTAGCTTCTGTATAGTTGAAGGTGTCTTTCTTTGTTGCTCAGCTTTAGCAAGATCAGAGGCGGCTCCAAACCACTCCCCTAGCTGCCCCATAACGTCTTCTATCTCTCTGCCATGTTGCACTAGCTTCTTAGTCATAGTGAAGGCAGCAGTACAGGCTGATATGGCCGTTATGGGGTCTAGCATTAGTCTTTCTCCATTACCACTAGCATCCTTTCAAGGGACTCTTTAATTCCCTTTATGTTCTCTTCTATCTTACCTAACTGAACGGCTTGGGTAACTGAGGATGTTTCAACAGCCTTAACATCAGCACTTATTCTAACTATAGATGACGAGTTAGCATCTACGTCTGCCCTCATCTGTGATATACTCCAAACTATCATTGCAGCTTGTAGTACTAAGGCAAACAACAAACTTGCCGATATATTTTTACCCATTACAAAGCACTCTTCTACCCCCCTAGTCACAGGGGTAGGCTTTCCAGTCTAGCTGAAAATGAGGACCGTCCGGGAACTTCTTCCAATCGCCACCCCAAACAATTTTAATATCTAACTCCTTGGCAGCAGCTTTCATAGCATCACCAATAGGGTAGAACTCGTCCCACTCCCACGACACAGGATAAGGTACAACATCTACTGCATGTCCTGTCAGATGACGAGACTTAAGTGTAGTTGACTTGCCTGTCTTCTTAAGCATACGCTGACGTTCAATGTTACGAACACCCTCAGTTACACTAAAGTCCTTTTCACTAATCTCTAACGCTCTTGTAACAACAGCAACCATGTCAGGATGTACCCCAGACAAGTTCTGCTTACTTCGTAGTCCTAGTTTGTATCCCATTGGTTGCTCCTTAAGATGGTTTAGTGGGCCAAGTGACGTCAGGAAAATCGGCTTGTTGCGGGACGTCCCGTAGAAGTTGTCTATATGTTGCCCATGCAGACTTATCTACAGGAGAGTCATCAACCTGTGTCCAATCTGAAGTACTCAACAGCCTATTACGTTTTGCACGGGCTAAAACCTCTGGTGCAGTAGGTTCAGGTTCTGGATCAATCTCTACAACGGGTATAGTTTCTACAACCCACTCTGTACCACCCCACCTAGCAAGTTGTGTGTCAGTTACTGTTGGTGGTGCGGTCTCTACACAACCCGCTGGGATAAGCCAATTAGTGCCATCCAAAGGGTCTTGGTCTGCTACTGTGTTGCCTACGTAGACACCGTTTAAATCTGTTTGATATACGTTCATATCTGTGTCCCCTTAGTATTTAATGCAAGCCAAAAGTGCTATGTTGCGAGGTCGATTTTCGCTGCTGTTGCTTGTGCCGCCCCTATTGCCCAAAATGGTGGAAAGATTGCCGTACTGGACGTCTGCGGGGCTTCGAACAACTAGCGCACCAGTCCCACCCCCGTATCCTTGGTGAAGCGGGTAATTTGAGGTTATGTGATTGTGCTGCTCCATCTGATCTGCCTGCGCCGAACCAAATGCCCGACTTCCATCAACGCCACGGCTGTCATCCCAGCCACGCATGAACTCACCACGCAGGTCAGGGACATTAAAAGTGGAAGAACCATCACCCACACCGAATGTAGTGCCTATCGCCGCAAATAAATCAGAGTAGGTTGTCCTTGATACAGCCGCACCGTTAGCTTTGATGAAGTCTGTGGGGGGTGTGTTAGCTGCATGATATATAACTGTACCTGTAGGAACACCAGCGGGTACTGCAGGGGCCGCCCAAGCTATGTCTGTTCCGTCACTCGTAAGAACTGTAGCAGCGGCACCCTTAGCTAGTCTTGATGTAACGCCAGAAGCATTACCATAAATAAGAGAGCCTCTCGTAATAGCATCAAGTTGGTTAATCTCTGTACCTGATGCAGTAATAGTAGTAGCACCAAGAGTTAACCCTTGCGTGGTAATGGACAACACATTGTTGTTACCCTGATCTAATATGCAGATAGGCACCCAAGCGTTATTAGCCTCATTACGCAACTTAAGGGTATTAGTGTCAGTTTCATACCACCACTGATTGGCGTATGTAGTAGTGGGTTCTGCATCACCAGAAGAGTTAGAAGCTAGTGCTGCAAGAGCATTATTTAAGTCTGTCCTAGTAGCAGGGAAACTCTGATTAGCAATGTTAAAGTCATGTTGCGACATTACGTTAGTTCCTTTCCGTAGCCCTTAGCTACATAGTCTAGGGTCACTGCATTGGTGCTTGCTGATCCCCCAGTAAAAGTGTTAATAGTAAACCCAGTTCGGGTCTTGCTTGTTATTGTATATCTGTCACCATCAGTTAAGTTAGCTAAGGATAGTCCTATAGCTGGTGTAGCTGCAAAGGCATCATCAAAGGTAACATTAGTTGTTCCTGTAAATGTTATGTCATTACCAGAAGTAGTCCTATCCTGCATATCTATTGTTGCCGACAAAGCACTTACAACAGGGGTAACATTAGTATCTGTTGATGTCATAACTAACCTAAACTCAAAGGCTCTTGCGGATATATCAGATACAGAGAATGCTTGCCAATCAGACCATGTGGGCGTACCTGTAGGATCATCGTCTGTATGCCTTAACTGTAGGGAAACAGATGTGTCCCCAAAGGCTGTAGGGTCTCCATCAAATACACCTGATCTAGCATCGAAGTTACCTGTAGCACTGTCAAATAGGTCTGTCCTATCAAACCTTATACTGGTAAATGAGAAGTTTAAGCGGCTTGTATACTTTTGACCTAAGTCAAGGTCATTGCTAAAGTAGTATATTCCAGAAGATGCGTAACCTGTAAAGTCATCAAATAATCCAGACCTATCATCAAAGTTACCCGTAGCATCATCAAACAGGGGTATTGTAGCTAACTCTAAGCTGTCATCATCATTTATTACCACATTAGATTTAACACCAGCAAAGGATGGGTTCTCTGTTAGTGTGGCTACAACATTAAGGTCTCCAATACCTATAGAGGTAACGACGAATACAGCAGGGTTATCAGACTCATTAGCACCGCTTGTAGTCTCATCTACAGCCTTAATGAAGTATGTACCTACACCAGCACTCTGTATGGCAAGGTTACTACTGCCAACAGGAACTTGTGCTATGTTTTCAGCTTCTGAATAGACTGCACCGCTAGTTAAGTGGGAGTACCTGATGATATAGTGGGCTAAGTCTAAGTCGGTAACTGGTGTCCAAGTTAAGAACAAGTTACTGCCTACTACGTTACCATCAAAGTTAGTTACATCTGCTGGTGGCGCACCTAGTGCTTCTACAAAGTAGTTACTTATAGTGTTGTATGCCCCATGAACACCAAGGGAGTTAGTGGCCCTAGCCCTTATGTCATAGAAGTCATCCTCTACGCCAACAACTTCAACCCTATCTGTACCCACAAAGGCACCCATAGTTGCTATAGCTGTAAAGTTAGTTGCACCTGTCTTTCTGAATTGTACCTCTGCTGTATCCATAATGTTGCTTGTGTTGTTTATATCAAGCAGTAGGACACCAAGGGTCTTACCTTTAACTCTCCTGAGTTCAGTACTGATGTTTATGCCAAGTTCAGGGACTGTGAAAGGAGACAACAAAGTAGTATTATCTCTTTCGTAGACTATACCATCGTCAACCTCATCAAAGACACTAGATGAAATCTCCCTAAGCACCATGTTCACTTGTAAGTCGTACTCGTCCACAGAGGCAAAGTTCCAAGACATAACCTCAAACTCTTTGTTAGTCCAACCAAGTCTAGTGTTAGTTAGGGTTATGTTGTCACCTGTCTGTACTTGGAAAGCCCTAAGACCAAAGGACGCCTCAACAGTAAGCTGCTGCCTATTCCTTTCTAGGACTATCCTAGCTATTCTTCTAGCCTCTATAGAGTTGTCAGTAAAAGTAAGGTCTAGGTCTAGTGAAGATTCTTGACCACCATCAGCAGTAACAAAGGCAGCATTAGTTACAGGTGGGAAGTCTGTTACTTGCCAATTACTTTCGTCACCTCTAAACGTACCATTAACATTGTTGAAGTTGTCCCTACGGGAGTTCCTAGTAGCTAGGCTTATTCCTGACCTAAGATCGTTCTCATCAAAGTTAACTGAAGCAGCAGTCCACGCAGCGGCTTTAACCTTCCATGCACCTTGGTTATACCACAGGGTAGCACCCATAGAAGTTATGGCATCTTGCAAGAAGTCTACAGGTGTAGACCCCGTAGTGAAAGCACCATTCATTGTGTAACGTGTTGTACCAGCATCTGTGTTAGTCTGGTCACAGATATTAGCAGCAGTAGTAAAAGTTGTGTCATCTATGTTGGCAGAGGCTTCTCCCAAGCCATAACCAGTACTCGCAAGATAGTCTCTTATGCACAGTGCAGGATTATCAGACCAAACAGTTGTTGTGGTTCTTGGGTCGTATACTTTCTTACCTTTTATCACAGAAGTAATCTCAGGGACACCATTAGGGAAAGCATCTGCATCGTATGTAAACTTACAGTACAAATAAGCAATACCACGAAGTCTATGGTTCCCTGTCCAACCAGACACAGCACTAACTAAACTACTGTCGGCAGCTTGATCTGCTGTACCTAAGTGTTCTTTGATTGTTACTAGGCCACTGTAACGACTAGGAGAGGTAACATTACCACTACCGTCTATAGTTGCTACTTCATCATTAATGTATATCTGCTCAAAAGACTCTATCTCATGTCCAGCAAAGGCTAACACTCTGTGTAGTCGTATATTGTCTGCACCTGTAGTAGCATCAAACACCCGTACTGGGCCAACTCTCATTTTACCATATATAACTTGATGGTCTAATGCAGCCCCTGTCTGTGTTACGTTATAACCCCTATTACTCTTATTACCCCCACCAAATGTAGGTGCAGTAGGGGTCGGAGCCAAGGACCTCATAATTAGGCTTGTAACAACAGACATAACTACATAACGAAATACTGCCGACTGAATTACAACACCAGCGGCGGCTGTAAAACCCCCTACAGCATAAGCAGCACTTACAACAGCCATTAAGAGTGACCCCCTATGTACTTAGAGTAAAGTTTTTCTGTAGGCGTAAAGCCCAGCCTCTCAAGTATTATGTCAAACGGGCTGTGTACCTTAGTATTCATAACCATAACTGATACCCCATCTTTCTTTAGATACTTTTCTGCAAACTTTATTAACTTAACACCTGTCATACCTTTACGGTAATCTGGATGGAGGTATATTATGTCATTAGAAGCAAACACATGGTCTTTGTAGTGTATGTTGTTGCCAAGCAAGACTACAAGATAACCAACTAGCTTTCCAGAACTTCTGGCGGTAAATATAGTAAGCCTACCTGAATCTTCTAGTAAGTCATAAGCGTCCCAATCTGGGTTTAGCTTAATGCGATCTTTGTTAATGGCTATCTCTTCCCAGTGTCTTTCTATCAAGGGGATACACTCATCCTTAACTTGGCACAGAAACTCTTGCTGAAAACTAACCAACAGACCTCCCCCAGACTATTTCTTTATCTTGTAGGTCTTCTACAAAGTCTAAGCCAAGATCACCAACATATACAGACTTTTGATACGCAGAAGTATATCTAGCAATACGAGGTCTCTCTAGGTCTATTAGCCTATTCTCTACAGTTAACTCAATAGCGGCTTCATCTGCACTTTCAGATATATTCATCTGATCCATGTAACCAGAGAATAACTGTGTTAGCGCAGTTTCATCAGAGGTTATACCAAGGTAGATATTGCACACACGCCCCTGATAAGGCTCTGCAAGGGCTAGAGAAAGTATATCTGTTGTTATACCACTAAAAGTTAGTGTAGCACCCTTAACAGCTAAATCTGAACCCTCTTCTATAGCGGAGATAGCTAGAAGGTTTCCTGTTCCAACCCAAGTATTACCACCGTAGGAAAGGTCTCCTGCGCCTGTCCAGAACCTAAGTTCGTTAGGACTATCAAAGAGTAGTTCTACAGCAAAGAAAGGGTTAATGACATCATCGTCTAGGGCATTAAGTACTACCGAGGGGATAGTTCTACTCATTATACAATTACCTCTACAGCCTCAAAGGAGATACCATAGGTACTAGAGTTACCTATCTGCCAATCCTGTACGTTACTTGTTAGCCTAAAGACACCCTTAGCGTTGTCTACAACTACAGCAGCACTAGAATAGGTAGCTTTAAGATTAGGCCATATATCCACTGATCCTGTAGTAGAAATATCTGCTAAGACCTTGTGTAGCCTAGCTGTAGATGAGGCACCTAGTTGTATGTAGTCACCAGCTTTAAGTGTTCCACCATTACTAAGAGTTAAAGTAACAGAGGAAGCACCAGCAGTACCCGTTGCTACTATGTCACCATCTTCTGCTGTACCTCTAGCGGCTACACAGTTAGGATCACCTAAGAGGAAAGTATTAACTGGCCCCTGTAGCGACAACAAGAAGGCTACCCAAGGCTCACCTAAGTCTCTCCTGACAGGTGGTATGGTAACTGAGGCTTTCCATGCTTGACCTGTGTGTTGTACTATCTGTTGTTTATAAGTAAAGGGAGACTCAGAAGTGGCAACAGCGTTCATAGCACTAAGAGTTATTTGTGCAAAGCCTATATCAGTTGGTGCAGTCTTTAGTGCCATGAGGTTTCCTTACCCAAACGCTTGTTTCATTTGACCACCCCTGCGACGATCATCTAGTATTTGCTTCTTAGTCATGTTAGCGATAGCTGGGGCTTGCTGTGCTATAATCTTCTTAACACTCTCGTCACCATTAGCGGTAAAGTTAAAGTTCTGATGAATAATAACGTCACCAGAGCCACCCTCTGCCTGTACACCTAGCTTACCGTTCTTACCTCTTTTCAAAGGCATGATAGCTTCTGGGCCAGCTTCTCCCATTAGACCTGTACGACCATCATTCATAGGGAAGTAAGTGGGGCCACCTACGACACCACCATCAGCATATGGTACTAAGTTTCCATTGCTAAACACATTGCCGTTAGCACTAGCGGAAGCATTAAAGCCCATAAAGCTATCTATACCACCACTAATCATACCTGTGATCTGTTTTACAACATAAATACGGTACAGTTCTTTAATGATATCGTTAGCCATGTCTCTAAAGGCATCTTTAACGGACTTAGTACCGTCTACCATAGACATTAAGGCATTGCCCATTTCATTAGCTATAGTGTCAGCTACTTCCTTCTGTACCTCTCTCTGTTCTTCAAAGACTTTAGTCCTTCTCTCTTCTTCCGCTACAAGTGCAGATAGAGACCTTAGTTGACTTTCTTTAGCCTTAATGTCAGCGTCTTGGTTCTGGAACTTAAGTTGCATATAGACTTCTTGTTCTCTACGTGCATCACCCTCTAAGCCAAACAAAGCCTTACTTAACTCTATCTGTCTTTCCAGAGCCTTGATTGGGCCTTCCATAGTTGTTGGTTTTGGGCCTTTTGGACCTTCTTTGTCCCTTTCCTTTTGCCCTCTACCAATCTGGTTTTGCCAAGCAAGCATGATGTTGTTAAAGTAGTTTAGTTCTTTAGCCTCGTCTTGGATCATTTGAAGTCTAGCTTCGTGGGCTTCTATACCAGCTTGCAGAAGGGCATCTACATTATCTATCTGTGCCTGAGTCTTTTCGTTATCAGATTTCAAGGCTGCTTTATCTCTTTCCTTTTGCCCTTGACCTATTTGTTTTCCCCAAGACTCCATAATGTTGTGGTTACGTAATAGGTTTCTTATAGACTCTTTTTCAGCATCAGCCTTAGCTTTATCTCTTTCCGCTTGACCCTTGGCTATTTGTTTACCCCAAGAAACCATAATGTTAGCATTGCGGATTAAGGTCTTTTTTTCCTCTTCTAAGGCGTCTGCTTTATCTCTATCTCTTTCCTCTTGATCGTCAGCAAGTTTTTTCCTATAAGCAGTGATTTCACCTTCTAGCCTAAGTTCAGTAATAATACCATCTATACGCTTAAGCATAGCATCGCCACCAGACTTTTCGTACTTCTCACGAAGGGCTAGTATTCGTATTACAGATTCTTCGTCTGTAGTACCTTTTGCAAAGACATTTAGGAACTCTTTTCTTTCTTGTGCAAGAGCATTAGCTGCAGTAAGGAGGCTCGTTGTCTCAGGATAAATTTCCCTTTGTTTTTTTAGTCTTAACTTATCACCCCGTTCGCCTTTCATTACGATTTCGTTATACTGTTTAAACAGTCTGTCTCTTGCAGCAAGTAAGTCTTCTATACTCTCATCCATCTGCGACACTATACCAGAAGTGTCATCCCCACCAAATAGGTCAGCTTTAAACTGGGCCAGAAGACCCGCATTCCTCGTCAATACGTCTCTACCAGCCTGTAGTGCAGACTCTTGTGTTACATCCCTTAGCTTTTTGAGGTAGTTGTCTGCCCCCTCTGAAGCAGCAGCCCATGTACCTACAAGTTGTACCTCTAAGGTATCGTTTATAGAATCAATCTTAGCGTAAGCATTTTCTAATTCGTCTAAAGTGGTAGTGAGATCATCAGCACTACTTTTAGACATCATAAAGGCAGCACCTATGGCTGTAGCTAAGGGAATAATTATACCTAGCCCAGCAGAAAGACCAATAGCCGCACTCATAGTTAAACCTAGTTGCGTAGCTACCATAGGCAGAATACCTACAAGCTGTGTGGCTTGCTGACCAAATGCAACAAAAAGGTTAGTTCCTGACTGTGCCTGTACTAAGAAGTCACCAACTTGATAGCCGACTTGTTGCATAGCCATGCCGCCAGAGTTCATCCTGTTTCTAGTGTTTCCAAGTGCGCCATTAACTTGGTTAAGACTATTTCTGTAGTTTAACAACTCTGTGCCAGCTTGTCTAAGGGTCATGTTACCAGCGGCAACTTCTGCACGAAGTAACTTCTTAAGCCCTAGTCTTTTCTGTTCCGCAGAGTATACAGCATCATAGCTGGACTTAAACCTTCTTAGTTCTGCTGTGTTCCTAGCTACAGCATCAGCCGCTGCTTTCTCTTTCTTAACAGCCTGATCCTTAATACGGTTCATCTGTTCCGCATCTGTTCTAGCTTGCTTGTATAACTTTATTTGTTCAAGACGTATGATGTTTTCTTTAGCAGCCATATCCGACAAGTGGTCAGCGGCTTTAGCAGCTTGGAAGGTAGAACGAGAAAACTCGTTAATGGCGTTTCTTGCCTTTATAGAGCCACCTGAAGCCTTTTGCATTTCTGATGCAATAATGCCTACAGCTTTACTGTACTGGTCTGTAGTTATCCTACCCTTAGCAATAGAAGCAGCTAATGACTTTATTCTGTTCTCTAATACCTTAGCCCTCTTCTCAAGTTTATCTACCTGAGTAGAGTCAGCTAAGACCTTAATTGAGATTACATCATCAGCCATTATTTACCCTCATATAAACTCCGTCAAGCCTCTTAACCGCTTCTACTTCCCAAGCTGTCATAGGCGTGTCAGTTAGTTCTTTCCATGCTTTTATTTGTTCGTATGTTATCGGGTTAGGGCCACTAAAGCCACCAGTTCTTGAGTTGCTTAATGAAATAAAGGCAGACCAGATATGAGCCACAAGAGTTGGGAAGTCGGGTCCATCCAATTCTTTAAGTTCTAATCCTGTCTGCCTTTGTACTTGTTCCAAGTGTTCTCTCTCGGTGGTTCCAGATTCATCACGCTGATTAAGTTTGAAGTTAAATTCAGCAAACTCAACTAGGTCATCAATCAGCCCTTGGTAAAATCCAGTGAGTCAGCTACAGCCTCCTCAATCTGATCCTTGATCCAAAACACTTGTTCGTAAATCTCTTTGGCTGTATCAGCAGAGTACTTAGGCTTCTTACCATCGTATGTGATATTCCAAGACTTAGTTGCCTTGACTAACACTTCTAGGGTAGCCTCTTCAATACTCTCAGCCGTTATATCGACCTTCTTCTTTCCTTGGGCCATCTTAAGCCGTTTGTTAGTTTGATGATGCAGGACACTCTTGTACTCTTTAGAGTGAGGTGCATACATAGTAATGGTCATCTCTGTCTTATCATCGTTAGTCAGAGGTTCCAGTGTTGTAGGGTGTACGATAGTAACGTCCACAGTATCACTGGTCGGTGTTAAGTTCTTTAAGTCCATTGTCAGGTTCCTTGGGTCAGGGTTATGTCGGGTTAGTATATAAAATGGGGAGCATCAGACCCGACACCAATGCCCCCCGCCCTAGCTAGGGATTAGGTATCAGTACGAGTAATCTTCAAGTTAGTAGAAGTGGTCGTATCGAATAGGGATGTGAAACTTAGGCTAATGATACGGCTTGTTGGGCCCTCTACACCTACATCGGCAGAGTTGATTTTAACTCTTGGAAAGAGGAATGTGTAAGCATTAGCAGCAGTTGGGTCGTTGACAGACACTTCAATAGCTGATTCTGTCTCGTTAAGGAAACGATTAATCAGTGCGTCATCGTCAAAGTAGGCTGAGAACGAACCAGTAATTTCTGCACGACCAACCTCAAGTGCTGGGGTCTCATCAGAGCCAACAACAAATGTAGGTGCAAAAGAGTTAGCCACACTAAAGTCAATCTGAGTAATGATTGCAGAGGATGCAAGGCCAGCTACATTGTTACCAATCTTTAAGTCACCTGAGTAGGCATCGAATGGAGAGTTAGTGCTTGCTGCGTCCTGTGTCTTCTCTGTGGCTCCAATAGTCATGCCCTTGCCAACCATACCAAAGGTAGTAGTTACCATCTGGTTAGGAGCAATAGAGATACCCATAGTGGAAACAGTCTGGCCTGTAAACAAACGAGCCTGATCAATGTCAGCAGAGTAGTCCTCAATGGAGAAGTACTTAGGTGTTGTGCCAACTACAAGAGTGTCGTTAGTGCCTGAGTCTACAAAAGTGTTAAGCATGACTGACTCAAGGAATGGGTCGAAGTCACCTTTACGAAGGTCAACTACAATGTCACCAGCAGATTGTTTGTTACCATGACGTTCATGACGAGGCATACGGTCAGCTTGGATATCAGTACCAGCAACCAAGTCTTTAGTTAAGTTAAGACCGTGTGAAGTAAATGGGATGTTCTGGAAGTTACCAACAGGGGTAGTTCCGAATGTGGACTCAGTGACATAGCTTAGGCTAGATCGTGAACCCTGTGCGAAGGTAGGCATGTGTTATTCTCCTAGTAAGCAAGGCTTACGCCTCTAATTAGTTATAAATGTACCAACCGATATTAATCGGGATGTAGTACCAAGGTGTATCTAAGAAGCCTTGTTGTCTTTCGGCATAGTCTATTGATACGTTAAAGTTGTTTAGTGATACGTCTGTGGCAGCTTCAAAGTTCTCTATTACAGTGTTAGCGATACCATCAGCAGTTGCTGGGCCATTACCCTCTGGACAGTACACAGTGACTGAGTAGATGCCACCATAACGCTGAGAAGGGTTTAAGCCTCTTACAGCAGGTACACGTGTGACAGGAATATAGCTAGACTTAATGAAGCTAGTACCAGTTGTAGGGTCGTAGGGTACATTGTCGAAGGCTATTGGAGGTATGCCAGCTATGTTAGCTAACTTGCTTTCCAAAGCGGCTCTAATGTCTGAATGAATACTAGCCAAGGAGAAACCTCACTCTTGCAAATACTTTATAGGCTGGGGTTTTACCTAAACCGTCTTCTACTGCACGGGAATGTTTAGACCTATTCCTAAGTACAAAACCATTAATCAAACCTTTGCCAAGGGCTTCTATATCTGCGTACAGGTTGTCCCTAGCTAAGTCTCTGTGGGCTTGCGGGTTAGTGGACTTCTCTCGTATGTCTGATGATTTCATTCTACCACCACCAGCACCACTAGGCTTAATGGAAAAGGACTCTATATATGCACCAGAGTAAACAGGGGATATGTCTTGTCTTACAACAGTGTCAGCTATCTGTTTAGCCTTAGCTTTAACTTGCCTAGAAGCAGCCTTGTTAATCTTTTCTTCTATAGACTTGAAGGTTGCTTGGGTAGCTGCTGGGAGTCTAGCCATTATTCCCTCACATCACAGATGTAACATATTGCAATACCATTAGAGAAGATAGTAACAACAGAAAGAACATTAACTGTGTCTCCATTGCCTGTTATCTGATCCTCATCATCTGGCACTACAGCTAGGCTAGAAGCGGAAATAAGGCACTTACGAGTACCCCTTCGTATCTCATCAATGTTACCAGCTATACCATTATCATAGTTGTAGAAGTAACCAGTAAAGGAGTAGTTAGTAGTCGCTGATCCAGTGACAGTACCATTGGCAGGATTATACGTGCCAGAGGTAGTCACCTTATTAAGTGTAAGGGGTTCACCAAACCTATTAACTAAGTTCAGTAAGTCATATGGTCTAAACGACATGTTAACCTACCTTAGTCATACGATGAGTTGTAGTCTTCACCATTATAGCTTGGTGGGTTCTTAAACCTGTCTCTGCGAAAAGAAGGCTTTATACGATCTGTATTTTCTCTCACAGCCTGTACGGAGGTCTTAGAGATACCACCAGCGTAGATGCCTATGTTACCACCAGCAGTCTTAGCTTGGTACTCTAAGGTGTCTGCCAGTGACATATACTGTTTAGCTAGGTCAGAGTAGTCAGCACTTAAAGCACCGTCTAAAGCTGTTGTTACCTGTCTTGAGTACTTAGAGGCAATAGTCCTAGCTGACCAACTAGCAGTATGATAAATAGAGTTACCGTTCTGGCCTAAACCAAAGGTTACTTCTTCATCTTGTAGCTGTTGGTCAGCAGTGTCAGTATCACCTACTAGGAGCCTAACAGAGTTAAGACGTTGGGCTGCATCTGCCGTTCCAAGATTTGTTGGGTCATATGTCCACCCCATCGTCTACTCCTCAGTCTTCTAATATACCGTCTCTTATTTCAAAGAACTTATCTTCGATCCATCTGTTGTTTCGAAGGTAACTTCTCAGTAGTGCGCGTTGTTTAGCATCTATCTTAGACTGCTTAACTTTCTTTTCGGTGTACTCTGTATTACTGTTAGTGTTAGCTTTTACTTCTGCGTTAAGAAGTCCTATCAGCTTGTCTAGTTGTGGGCCAGCTAGTTCACTTAGCCTATCTCCAACTTTAGCTTGTTTCTCTAATTCTCTATTGTGGTGGATAAAGCCTTGAACATACAAACTAGCTACAGCATCTGATCCTATGCCACGATTTAACCAGTTATAGTGGTCTTGGGTTTCCCACTGTTTACCGTCTGAGGTAAATGGTCTCTTTACGAAAACAGGCCAGTCTATCTGCCAGCCAAGGTATGAAGGGTGCATTGTCGGGGTATCCTATATAGTGTAAGGCAGGGGACACCTAAGCCCCCCACCAAGGTACATTTATTGTACGATGTCTTTAAAGAAGTAGCCCAAGTCTGCGCCAACAACTTTCATGTCGTAAGACATTTTAACTTGGATATGTTCAGCGATTTGCTGACGCTTCAGTGCATCATCCGAGAAGGATTCAACAGTGATACCCAAGTTGTTTGCACCAGGAATGTTGTTCCAAGCGAATGTCATACCAGCAGCAGGGGTCATCAGACCAGCACTTGAAGGTGTGTGACACAACAGAGCATGTTTACCACCGATAAAGGCGTTGGCTTCAGCAGCACCCTCAACAGCAGTGTTATTGACAGCTTCCATGACGAAGAAGTTCTCTACTTCAAAGATTTCAGCCAACTTAGCGTCTGTAATCAACGCTGGGTTAGTTACGGTAGAACCACCATTCAAACGTGCCAGAATGTCTGGGTGATTGATGAGTTCGTCCCGTGTTACCTTACCAACAACCATAGTGTTTGGCTTGTAGCCGCCCGACTTGAGTTGCATTGCACGACGAGCATCAGTTACGTCAGTGATAGGTGTTGAGTTGGTGTAGTCGTTCCAGTATACAGGAGTTCCTACGCCAGAAGCTGCACCAGCGACCTCAGTACCCCAAACTCCAGTGCTGAAGAATGTTGTAGCAAAGTTCTCTTCGCGGTGGATCATCAGGCGCATTGCCAGAGTTTCAGCACCAGCAGAACGGATGTTCAGCACTTCGTCTTCGTTAGCGATAGTCTGCTCATCGAAGTCCATTCCAAGTCCGTATACATCAGCGAAGTAGCTGCTGTTGGAGATGGTCATGCCGATACGGTTAACCTCAGTACGTGGCGCAAGTTTCTTTACGTCACCAGTGCGGTTCATGTTGGCACGGTCATAGATGTAGTACTTGTCAGACTGACGAGCAACACCTACTGTTGGGAATACCTTGTCAGCGACAAAGTTGGTTTGTGATTGTGCATACGCCAGTGTCAAGTTAGACAGAGGGGTGTCGATATGCACCTGTGATGGAGTCAATAGTGGCATAATAGTTATTCCTTATTCTATGCTAACTTAAGCAGCAGCGTTGCCGCCTTGGATGAGTTCGATAGCAATGATCTGGCTAGTAACACCAGCTTCAGTTGCATAACCCATGATGATGTCGGTAGAAGCGGCGTCTACAGCTAGACCAGCAGCATCAATTCCAACAGCACCACCAGCAGTAACAGTACCACCACACTTAACCATAGTCTTACCTGTGACTACGACAGTTGCAGCGTTATCTTCCAGTGCGCCTACGAGACATACACCAAAGGCTTGTTCGCCATTACCAGCCGCAACCGCTTCAGCAGCGGAATCTAGTTTAACGAAAGTAAATTGAGCAGCAGAAAGGTCTGCCCCTGCGATTACAGTACGGGTATCCCGTGATTGCATAACAGCCATGTTTATTCCCCTTTATAGGATTTAGTGATTAGAGCCTTGCCTTCATCGGTCTTAGCTATAGCAGCATAAGCCAAAGCATGTTCGCTCTTTTTCATTTTGTTGGTGTCCATGTAGGACTTTACGAGTGCGTCAAGTTTGTCAGCGGCAGTCGAAAACTCACCGTCAGCATCAGATTTACCCAGTTCAGTCATGCTTTCGTCAAATACCTTATCGGCAGCTTTGAGTGCTTGCATTACTGTTTCTTCAGCTTCAAACTTGCTAACCAATGCTTTGGCTACTTCAAGGTCGAAGTGTGGAAGTTCTGCTTCTGCTTTCTTAACCAAGATAGCGTCTGCTTTAGCAACTTCTGCTTCTTCCAGTGCCTTAAGAATAGGCGCAGGGATGTCAGCTTTGTTGATTTGTTCGTCACCGTAAGTCACAAACTCAGGCTCAACCATTTTCTCAATGACGTCTGCCTTAACGATGTAACCAGCTTCTTCTAGGGCTTTGCTAAGGCGTTCAGCCTCTGCTTTAACTAGGTCTAGTTCCGCTTTAATGGTGTCTACCTCATCCAATGGACCTTGGTATTCTTTTTTCATGTCCATGTTATACATTTTCATGGCTTCATCCTCGGACATACCTTTGTCCATATAAGGCTTCAGCTTTGCTTTCATGTCATCAGACATTTTTTCTACTTCGTTCTCCATAGTTTCTCCCTCGGAGTTGTCCCGCTTATATAGAGAGACCATTGCTTGTGCGTTAGCTGGACGATCAACCAAGGACAGTTCCTCTAACTCAAGCTGTTTAAGTAAATTAGGCATCATAAGATTCCTTGGTTGCACGACCACCTATTGAGAAGGCCGCAAGTTCACCAGATTTGACCCTAGCCCAAACGTCATCATTGTAGACTTTAAACGCTACAATCCAACCTTCTCGGTCACTCTGGATGCCAAGGGATTCACCAATCTCTTTAGTGATAGGCATTGAGTGGATAACCGCCCCAATCTGATCCCCTTTGTGCATTTCTTTACCAACACGTATATGTTCCATGAAGTTGTTCACGGCTTTAACAAGTGTGTCTGGTTCAATAATATCTCCTTGGCGATCAATAACAGGTTCGCCTTTTTCGGTAACGACTGATGCCCAACCATAAACGAGACGCTGTTCTTCGTCGGCTTTGAGTATCTGTCCTTCAATGTTTGTTTTTGTAAGTTCTGACACCGAGGCTCCTCCCTCCCACATTCTACAGGACCAGTATCCTGCCGTTGTTTTGTCCTTCTTTGTGTCGCACGAATGTCTTGAACGGAAGTTGGCCCTAGCTTTTGGGTTGTCCCTCCGTATCTCCATGTTGGGGTCTCCGAAAGCCACACGCTTAATCTTTCCTCCGCTTTGTACGAACACTTCAAACTTCTTATTGCCGCCTTTAATACGACGAGGTTTGTTTAAGGTGACTTTCTCGCCTTGATACTCAGCCTTGGCGAAGTCTTCCTTCATAATCTCTTGTATAACTACTCTGAGAGCCTCTAAGCGGTCCTGTGAGGGTGCCTCTTCAGTTTCCTTGTCGTAGTATGCCATATAAGCCTCATGGCTCTCACCGGGCATATAATGGGCCTGTCCTTGTGCATCAGGGTGGGCATGTGTGCTACCGTTCATGCCTAAATCCATACTTCTCACTCTGGCTTCAGCCTCAGTGGAAAATACATCGTTAGCTAACTGGCCTTTGTTAATGTTCATTATACATTCCCTGTTGGGTCATTCTTAATTAAGATTAAATCAAAGTTGGCTGTAACACGGGTGTTGTTAGTCTCTACGTCCGCCGATCTAAGGTCTAAGTCCGACTTCTCTAAAAACTTAAGGGGGACAGAAAACATATAGTTGTATTGCGACTCATACACCTCAGCCATGTGTTTAATCTTAAAACTTTCCCCTTGTTCCCTAGAGTAAAGTCTCACTTGAGCGTCTTTATTCTTCTGTACAGCAAGACCTAAACTAACAAGGTAAGCAGTGTGGCCTACGGGAACTGTGTAGACACACATTAAGGTCTGGGAGTAATCTACGTCAATGTTAGCAACAACAGTCCCACCAGAAGAACCAGCATGAGCCGTGATAACACCTTCATTTGAACCCGTGTGGTTATATATCATACGGTAGACACGCCTAAACGTGCTGGTGGTTGCAACTGGTGTAGTACCTAACATAACAACTATCTCAGATGCTTCATTCCAGTCTTCGTCAAGACCTATAATCTCCAACTGGCTTGTGTCGTTGTTGTCTGCTGACTTTACATGTATGATCTCAGGATTGTCTAATGCAGACCAAGGGTATAGTCCTCCATTAGTCCAGATTGTCTCTGGAACAGTCCCAGCGTCTAAGTCAAAATTAGCACCAAACTTGTGAACAGCAGAGTAACCATTAGATTCACCCTTAGCTATAGCTAAGTAATCATGCTCATAAAGGTGCCTAGTCCAAGTTGGCATTACACGCTCCTACAGCGAAGTATGACTGCACGTTGGATAGTGGTTGCTATGCTTGTGGTAATAGTGCAGACAAAGGTATAGTCCCTTTTAATTATCCCACCGCCTATATAAATAATTGCGACATTTCCAGACAAGGCTTGTTGTATGTTCTGTATGCTGTCAACTATGGCACCACCAGTAGCAGTGGTTAAGTCGTGACCAGCAACTAAGGTAGTCTCGGCAGGGTTAACATTAGACCTTACAGACCAGACTACTGTACTAATGGTAAACCCAGAAACAATATCAGACCAATCAATACTGTAGTCTAGCAGTTCGTCTGGGTCTTTGTTGGGCCAAACTAGGCTCATATCGTATCCTTCTATGCCGCTAAATTTTTTGATGGTTTGGGAGGTCTAATGTTCCTTGGGCTACTAAACGTAGGTCTTGCAGTTCTGTTAGCAGGAAATCCACCGTGGACCTGTCTAAGTACATTGTACAAGTGCTTAATGGCCTCAAAGTCAAACTTGAATCCCGTAACAGTAAGGTCAGGACCAAACTGAACATCAATCCCAAACCCTGATACTAGCTTAACAGCCCCTACTCCCACCGCACCTATGGTGACAGTAGCAAAACCAGCAGTTGTTATTCGGGCAAGTGCTGGTACGCCAGCTATGCCTACACTAGCTACAAACTCTAGGCCATCAGGGAAGAGGTTAGCATCAACCGTAAAGGTAATCTCACCTGCTGCTCCTGTAAACTCGACACCAGAAGACGGTGCAGTGTTAGCGTTAGCAGCAAAAGTTATGTTGCCTAATCCAAGGGTGGTAAGCCTACTTGTACATACAGCATTAGAGGTGGCTAGAGTTTCGATACTTCCCAGACTTGGAGTTAGAAGTATGCTGTCAGAGGGGTATATAATTTCTGTAGGTTGGGCCTCTATACCAGAAAGATTTAAACCTAAAGTGACAACTTGAGAATCGACAGCTAAGGTATTTAAAGACTTAAGGGTAGGAGTACCTAAAGTTAAGGTGGTATCGAAGCCATCTACAGGTTGGTCAACACCTATGGGACCATCTAAGACACCAAGAGATATTGCAAAGTCAAAGTCTGTCTGTGTAGGTCCAGCAGTAGGTGAACGAGAGGCGTAAGGGTATATTACATCATTAGCAGGCTGATTAGGCTCCGCTATAATTTCTACCCTAGACGTACTCAAGTACCATTGAGGGTCAGGTAGTCCTGCGGTTAGATCAAAGCCTACCTTAAAGGGTGTAAGGTCTTGTTCCTCTACAGGTATGTCTGGGTCTGTTGGTGGGGTAATGATTTCTTTATATACAGAAGCAGTAACATTAGCTTTTATACCTAAGTTAGTACCAACAGTAACTGGAAGGGCAGGAAGTTCCTTGCTTATATTAACTTTAATTACCCCTAAAGATGAGGTAACTAAAAGCGTATGCTCTTGGGAAACAGGAGTACCATCAGGGAAATTAGCAGTAGTGACTTGAGGCTGTAATCGAAAGCCGTAAGCAGTATAAGCGGAACCCTGAAAAGGGTGGTCTTTAGTACGTACAAAAGTGTTAGTGCTTAAAGTGCCAAGGTCAAAACCTTTGTCTGTGTCGTACTTTTGTAAGAGGTAGTGCTTGCTTTCGTTAGGCCACTGTACCTCACCAACTTGTCCGTTGATAAGGCTGTAAAAGTATGTAACAGTGTCAGTCGTATCAAAAGTGTTTATTGTGCGAACTTGTCCAACAATTGCATTAAACAAGGTAGGGTCATTAGCAGGAAAAACTAAGGTGGTTAAGAGTGGATCACCAAGAGTGCTGATAGTTGCAGCATTGTTAACAATGGACTCAGAGGGCAAGTGGTTTAGGTTTACCGTGACAGGGTAGGAGTTACTAGCATCATAACCAAGAGCAGCTTCATAGGTAGCTGGGTAGGTGTAGTCACCGTTAACCAAAGGAACCCATGAGGACTGAGACACTATCGGGTCAGAGGTTAACTCAGAGGTTATCTTAGTTTGTACAGAAAGAGCTTTGTCACCAGCTACCGATTCATCCCAAATGGGACCACTTGTTGTATTGTCTTTGTCTGGGCCAGTCTCAAATATCTGAGGCCGCATACCCAAGATAAAAGCGTTTGTCCAAGTGTAAAAGTTGCGCTCATTCCTGCGTACAACTCCAACACCGTCATTATTAGGGTCATCGAAGAAAACAGTTTCAGGCTTTCTTACGGCTTGATCAGATATAGTGGCGTCAGTAGATAGGGAGATAACTCCTAAAGTTACAGAAGCCTGAACCCCTGTTACATCTGCTAATATCACTTCTCTGACAACAGCAGAACCACCTATAGAGGCTCCAGCAAGGGGGTAAAAACCTAGCATCTATCTATCGCCTCAAACACTATACTGGTGAACTTTATCGTCTGTGCCACTTACGACAAACATTTTAGAACCATCTGTACTAAAAGTTATAGACTGAGGGTCGTGACTGGAAGCGTAAGTAGCAACTTGTGATGCCGTACTTATGTCAAACACGATAGTCAAATCCCATTCGTAGACCATATTCCTGTAGTTGTCACACGTATACATTTTAGAGCCAGTTTTGTTCCAAGCGATACCGTATGGGTAAAGGCTTGTTGGCGATGCTGCAGACGCAAGATTTATAAATACACCGTTGTACTGCTGAGTAGTTACATCAAAATTTGTAGACAGGTCAATCTGAAACAGCTTATCGGTGCTGTAGCCACAGACATACATACGATCCCCAGTTGCGCTAAAACGAATATCGCTGGGAGAGCTTACGAGACCAGCTACAGCAGCGTAGTTGTTGTTATAAACTGCCGTGGTTACATCGAACCCAGTACTTAAGTCGTATTCAAAGACTCTCTTATTCTGACGGCCTATCATGTACATTTTTGTGCCATCTGTATTAAAGTCAAAACCGCTGGGGAGGCCGTCTTGCGATCCGATATAAAAATATGGTGTAGCGCCTGCGCCAGAGGCGACATAAGGGGCTGCCGTGCTTACATCAAACGGTGAACTTAGAGAGAACTGATATACGTTATCGGTCGAGTACCCAAGGCAGTACATTTTTGTGCCATTTGTATTAAAACGGACACAGAAAACACTTGATTCTGGTGGGTTGAAGATGAAACTTTTGCTGTCATAGATTGCGTTAGAAATATCAGGGTTACTATAAAAAGAGAGTATATATAGTGTAGACCTAGCATTGGAGTGAATACCGTCTGATGCCCTGTATCTTAAAGTGAACTCACCCTCGTCTGACACTGATGTAGAAGGTGTAATGGTAAACACCCCTGCCGTGTTAGAGATAGTTGCCTGTGCGGGATTTGCTGGGCTAGTGTCAAACGTGTATTCAATCGGAAACCCTTCTGGATCACTTGCCACAACAGTTTGAACAGTTGCAGTACCCGCTGTGGACAGAGTTTGAGGCTCAGTTGGTGGTGGAGTATCCCAGTCAGGTGTTGCATTTGTGTCGGTGTAAAACCTGTCCCACTCAGTGCCGTCATAGATGTATAACGACTTAGTATCCTGTACCCAAGCTAGGTCTGTTTCGTTAGGAGACGCAGGGAGACCTGCATAGTTACCTACGCTTGTAATGCCGCCAGAAGGCGTGGCGGGAACCCAAGAACTTGTGCCTGAGTCGTAAGATAAGTTTTGACCACCAGCGGGTGTGGCAGAGGACACATTATCTAAGTCAGATAAGACCTGAACAATGTCCTCTGAAAGCATGGTAAGAAAGCATACCGCACCACCACCTACGTTTATAGCTGAGTTGTCACTCTGGGAGGAAGAACTAGGAGACCTAGACATAGTGTAAGTTCCACCAGACAGTCCTATAGTGCCAGTTCCTACCTCGTAGTTAGTCCCACTTTCAATCGTATATCTTACAACGTCAGAATCTACAACAGAGGCGTCAGAAAGACTCTGGAAGCCAGCGACAACAGAGCCAAAGGTTACTGTACCAGTACCTGTAGTGGTCAAATTAAGTTTAACTCTGTTGACGAACTTTACCATTCTTAGGCATCCTTAGATTAGGCTAGACGTAGAATACTTGTAGTGGCACCGGGCGCCGGGAACTGGATAGTAAAGTCACCAGCAGTAGCACTAACTGTACCGCCAAAATTAAACACTGCGATAACATTAGATGCACTATCAGCATTTGGATTATAAAGGATACAACCATCAGCCTGAACAGTCACGGTTGAAAATACTGCATCAACAAAGTCCATAACGGCAGTTGTACCATCCATCTGAGGGTATCCAGAGGAGATAGCTGCCTCTGCGCCTGTGGAGATGGTATCAAAAACTCCAGTGTAACCAACACCAGACGGGTGGTCGCTGTTAGTATCAAGTTCTGAGTAGGCTAATGTTGCGGCACCGTAAGTACCAGTTGGATTTTCTTTAATCAGGGCTACACGAAATGTATCATTATCAAAGTCGTGATTACCTTTAAGCAACTCTAGTTTAAAAGCATCGCTCAGTGCTGTGACTGGTGCTGGCATTATGTATTTTCCTTGTTATCTTCTTCTGCCTCATCGGACAGGTCAGTTTCAGTTGAGACCTCTGTAATAGGGTCATAGTTCAGTTCAGCTATATCCATAAGGTCTTGTATGACCTCTGGATGATCACTGACGTTAATGTCTGCACCGTTAAGGTTACGAAGGAATGCTGCAATCTCACGTAGGTCGTGTGGGGCAACATCACCAGCCTTGATACAGGGCATAAGATCGTAGTTAAGTCCGTTAAGCTGCCATAGGCGTTCCACTAGCTGTTTATTGAGCACATCAACAATAGCTTGGATGTAGCTTTCTAATGCACGTAGGAACAGGTCAGTCTTACTTTTAGAGAGTGCATATGATCCATTGTTACCCCCACCGAGCATAAGAAACTCAGAAAGTACAGAACGGGCAATGTCATGTTGGTAACGCCTAACAATGGGGTCAATATCTACATTACGATTGCCATTGCTACTCATTAGTTCAATGTCTACAAGTCTAATGTTTGTAGGAGAACCATCCTTATCAGGGTAAGTATCACTAGGTGTTATAATATAACCTTGTTCATTAAACTTAACGTCACGAAGGATTTGTTGTAGGTTGCCTACGAAGCCACTCTGTGCCGCACTTGCGTCAGAAGACAAATACTCAGAGGGAATACGAGCAATAGGAATACCAGCTAGTTCACGCTCAACAGCTATAGCCTCTATGCTCTGTAGGTTATTTAGGTAAACATACGAGGAATAAGCATTGCGGAGGATAGAGCGGCCACTAGGATCACCATTAAGAACAGTAGTACGATAGTAAAGGCTCTTAGTAGTGGGAATATAATGCTTTCCTGATCCATAACCTACGTCCTGATAGATGCCTAAGACATCACCGCTTTTATCTTCTACATCAAACCTAGAGACTGTCCAAGGCGCACGACAAGCAATCTTACGTACACCCAAGCGTCCATCAGTGTACTTACTGTTTTTCTTAGGCGATCTCTGAGTAGGGCCAACTCTCCGCTTATAAACAACTTCAAACCACGCAAAACCATACGACAACGACGATAAAGATTCTGCAATGTGATCGTCAAGACTGTGATCCATATCATCAAAGATACTTTCCACAAAGTCAGCTTCACGTTTAGCTTCCTCAGTATCATTGGCTGGTTCCACTTTAAGTTTGACATCTCTAAGTACTTGTTCAGCAGCATACATAACCGCACCAATAGTACTGTCATTATCCCGCATCTCCCGATACTTGCGAATAGCGTTCTTACCGCGTAGTTCAGGGATAAACTCATCTGCACGTATTTGTCCAGTACGAGTGTTATCACCAGCTACACCAAGAATACTCTTAGCTGCACCTTCCGATAGTTTCTTTGTAGCCATATTAAATTAGCCCTTTGGCACTAGAGTACGCTAGTTTAAGTTGTGGCTTTGCGTAACCATTAAGACTTAGATCAGTGATAGCCCATACTAGAGCATCTAACCTGTCAGGAGACCCAATAGAACCCAGAGGTTCCCACTGTACCATCTGATCCTCTAAGTCGTTCAATCCTCTTACATGCTTAACTCTGTTTTGTTCATATAATGCTGAAACTGGTTCTGCCCTAGCCATCTTACCCCTTGAGGCATGTACTAACCTTACAGGCAGTGTTTCATCTTCTGTATGCAGTGTATGTCTTACCATATCACCACCTTGGTTTCTCTCAGCTACAATCCTGTCAGCTAGATGCTCATGGTAGAGTTCTACAGCCTTAGATGCCCACTGTTGAGGTGTATAACGACCAGTATGATCCTCTAACACATAAGCTGTACCGTTTACGTCTACACCAGCTACAACAATACCTGTCATGTCACTTTCAGCATTAGAGGTAATAGCCGGGTCAATAGCGACAACAATACGATTAAGTGTAGGAACCTGATCTTTCTCTATCTCACACTTAGCTAGTAACGACCTATTCCATAACGCACCAGATGCCTCATCAAGTACTTCAGCATATAGTTCCTGTCTACCTAATCTAGTTCCCTCGTAAGTCTTACGTACAGCATCAAGGAAGGTATCAGCTAAGTTAGCACTGTTATCGTATGTGCTTCCTGTTGTGACATGTGTCTTTTCATCGTCTAAGATGGTTCTCAGTAACTTAGTAGTCTTAGGTGTAGTTGTAATAAACGATACTGGGTGTCTACCTAATCTTAATCCAAACTGTGCCATGTCCCAAGTCTCTTGAGCGTTTCTCCATGCACAAAGTTCATCTGCCCACATTGAGTATGCTTGTGGCCCACGAAGTCTCTCAGGGTCCTCTGCTGAAAAGAATACAGCCTTAGAGCCATTAGCCCAAGTCATTGTACTGTTAGTGGGAGACCAAACTGGAAAACCTAGTTCCTTGCCCCTGTATGTCTTATCGCCCTTGTGACAGACATTCATTAGTCCAGAGTCGCCTTCAACCATAACTCTACGAACATCACCCTTAGTTGGTGCAACACAGTGAACGATACGATCATTCTTCATAATCCTGTGTCGTACCCACTCAGCACCAGCCCTCGTCTTACCCCAACCACGACCAGCTAAAGCTACCCAGACATTCCACTTACCATCAGGTTCTAACTGATCAGGTCTAGCCCAGAACTTCCAATCGTACTTAAGTTCTTCAGCTTGCTCCGGGGAGAGGGACGACAAAACATCAGCTACCTGATCTGAGGGTAACTTCCTTAAGTCCTCAGCCGTTATCCTCATGTTCATCGTCATCAAGGTTATTCTTTCCTAGTCGGGTCATAATCTCTTCTACAGCGGAGCGGTCTTCCTCTTCTTCACTACCAACTTCCCGTTCCTCAACAGTGTTAGTAGGAGACCAACCTCCCTTACTTCTTAAGTACAACTCAGCAGCCTTAAAGTCACCAGCTAACGCTTGCTCAACGACAACATTACCAATAGCTGATGTAGTATCGAACTTCACCTCCGCTATGTCCCCACCATACAACTTATAAAAAGTAGATGTACTAGATGGAGCATGAGAATACTTCTGGATAGATGCCATAATATCTTTAACTGACACACCACTACTGATGCCCTTACGGACATGCTTACCTATAATAGCACTATATGGTAGTTTCTCTGCCATGAACTCTGAGCATCCTTCAGTTCCGTACATGTCCCTAATCCTTAAGAGACAACAAATAATAAAATAACAATAGTAAGTATCGTTTCACAAGCGTAGCGAGTGCTACTATAAACTCCCTCAATCATCGGCATGGCCTCATCCTGTAATTACTTGGCAGTGTTCGTCATGGTTGACTAAGGGAGAAAGACTTTAAAACAGAAGTATAGTTTGTACCTAGTACTCATGTAACTACTAATGTATAGCTGCTGTCTATAAACTATAATAGTAATAACCATAATAGTATAATACTATATAGTCTCTTTACTGTCGTAGTTACATCTGCTATACTTTAGTAGGTTGTCTACTACTATATAGCAACATTTTTTGGACTTATGCAACCCTCCCACAGAAACTATTTTCTATGTCGTTGATAATGCACGAATCTTTTTTTATTTATTTTTATAGACTGTGACATATTTATCACACTTGCACTTCATGGTTGTAGGGTCAAACTAATTTTCTTGTTTTGTAGATATGACCCAAAGTAAATTTCTTATGTTATAGATATGGGTGTATAACCACACCACTCAAATTTATACCCCATAAAGTATAGGGTCCCATACCAAAGGATATATTGACACCCCCGGATGATAAACGAATCATATACTAAAGTATAAAATGTGTTGCATAAATGTCACACTTGGTTAACTAATTGAATACGTGGGTAAAATAATGCTTGCAAATGTAATTTATTGCGCTCGTCGGGCGAATCGGCAACCCCATAGTGATTCGTTCTACAATCAATAATTTACCAGACGATCAAAATTTTACCATGTGATCAAATGCTATACCGTTGACTCTGTTACAATATAACACAATGCCATACGCTCGATATTAGAGCCGTACAAGCACACAAAAGAAAAAAGGCCCCTACCATACAGTAGAGACCAGAGTCGTCGTTCTATGACGCTATTTAATAAGCACGTTAGTGCGTCGCGCTTTGCGCTCTAGGGCCAATGATGTATTGCCAGCCACGACCAGCCTAGTACAGTTGCGACATTAGCGAGCCAAACACTACACCAAAACATACGCGCCGCTACATTCTTGATTGTTATAGAGCACAGAGTGCGACGCCCTACGGGCTTATTATAACGTTTCATTGCGTTGTCTCTTTCCATTTAGCCAGTGTTGCATGTTGGGACGTTGTTAATGGCTCGAGTCCACTATCGCCCATATGATAGAGAAAGCTGGACTCAAGGAATACTAGGGCATAGGTATCGCCGTGCTGTTTAAGCGTGTCTAGATATTCTTGGCGTTCTGCTAGTATCTCTTTGAATGATGATTTTACCATTACACCGACCCCTTGAATTTACGTTTACTTGTGCCATGCGCGACTATGGCAATTGATTTACCTTTGACCTTTGATCCAGCACACAATTTACAAGATATACATGTTGCTTTCCGTCCAGCTTCTTCACTAGCAGGACATAATACCTCCTTACCTTTTATAACGCTATCTAACGACGATATGACTCTAAAGGTACGTTCACCACGTTCCCACGCTTCACGGGCTTGTACGGGCGAATCTACGCTTGTCATGATAGATTCTGGCATAGGATTAATTGTGCCATGCGTGTAAGCCGTGTGTCCTACGCTTTCACTTAGTAGGCTTTCCCATATGTAATTAGGAACGGCTGCAGGATCGCCAAATGTACCGAGTCGAACCATGCGACCTTTACCTATTGCCGCTATTGCATCATGCCCAAATGCCTCGGGATATTTGCCTTTAATGTATGCCTTGTGTTTACCTAGGGGCGCATGTGCTAGAGTCACATAACAAGTGCGATCTGTCGCTTGACCTTTGGCGTTATTGTTTGGCGTACCTTTATGGATACAATCACCACAAACAGCTTTATCTAATCCGGTTCTATTGGCTGTTAATGGATCAACAGAGTCGTTCTGAATAAACGTTTGTACCATATCGCCCGTCTTAGAATTGCCGCTATTAGATTGTGCCCATACTACAATAGGCGAACCGTCAAATAGGCTTGGACCTTTGTATATTGTGTGTGTTACGTTTGCCATAATTCAGACTCTAACTTGTGTATTGAATGCAACAGCATCTTGACCGCTTGCTCGATATTCTTGGGCTAGTTCTTGCGCTTCACGTAATGGCATTAAGATGAATCCAACTACTGGGACAAAAGAGAGAGTTGAACCATTCGGGCGGGTGGCGATTGTGTAGGTCATTTGTGTCGTTCCCTTGTGTTTGTGTTTCTATAATCTGTATGAAGCATTGAAACCGATTCGCCAAGCCCTAAAACACAAGAAAGCAAAATAAAACACAAAACCGGGGGCCATGCGATCCGCTTGACTCTATATGCGAATCACCCTAATAATAGGACATCAAAAGCAAACAAGGAAAAAGACAATGTTAAAACTACTCAACAGATACTACGCTAAGCCAATCATCACCAACGCGCAAAAATTAATTGATTACGCGGATAAGCACCCGTTCGCAATTATGACATTAACGCCGATGCAATGCGATGCTTTTGACACGATCAAGCGCTGGCATATAAAATAAAAACGAAACAGGGGCTTGCGAATCACTCGTGGGTCCTATATTCTAAATTTAGTCGCAAGAGCGCCGTGGTCTGTTCAACATTTTGAGCCGCTTTGTAATCGGAGGGTGGACGGGTCAAATGTAACAGTAAATAAAATTCACTCACAGGAAACTATACTATCGTTAGTATAGGTATACTATCGTTTGACTATATACTATCGTTAGTATAGGTATACTATCGTTTGACTATATACTATCGTTAGTATAGGTATACTATCGTTTGACTATATACTATCGTTAGTATAGGTATACTATCGTTTGACTATATACTATCGTTAGTATAGGTATACTATCGTTTGACTATATACTATCGTTA
>Ga0208646_1000174_pt1 | contig 44837 bp, 51 predicted proteins | sample AntAceMetag02UK8_FD_184762 | JGI IMG/M metagenome (GOLD analysis project Ga0208646, IMG submission 184762) | Saline lake microbial communities from Ace Lake, Antarctica - Antarctic Ace Lake Metagenome 02UK8 (SPAdes) (version 2) | ecosystem: Environmental > Aquatic > Non-marine Saline and... | reverse complement strand
TACCCATGCATATCCATCGTGTTCATCATTTAATACTGGAATAAATTCTTTTTCAACTACACACAAATATGTATGAAAATTAAAGTGATCGTCGTTGCTTACAAATGTTTCTAACGGAATAGTTTTTTTAATCTCGGGTAAGCTTCCAATTTCTTCTTTTATTTCGCGTCTAAGGCCTTCCCATGGAGTTTCTATTCCTTCGTTAGTTCCGCCTACTATTCCCCACACATTACTTTGCTTGCTTTGTGTTCGATGTAACAATAATAAACGACTCGTATCTAGCGCATAAAACAACGCTCCACTGCAAATAATTTTCTTCATACAAGTAATTATGCGTCTAAATAGATCATCCATGTACCTTCTGAGTATTCGCCTTCGTATGCTTTGATCCACATTTCTCCAGTCCACTTATACTGCACACCAGTATTTAAATTACTGATATATACAATATCGGAAGTAGCACTAGCATCAAATATTATATTCCACTTAGAGCCGTCCCATTCGATGATATCGTTTGCGTCAGCCACAAAATCTTGGCCAAGTAATGATTTCCATGCGTCCGGACCATCTGTGTTTATTTCGTCTCCGACATCGGTTAAGATTAATAATCTTAACCCAGATACTTTGTATTCTTCTGGGTTCCATCGAGATGGATCTATAATAAAATCTAACGTACTCCAACTGTTTGGATTTCTTGCTGGTCCTTCTAAGATATCACTAGAAGGTAATGTATCTGTATCCCAGTTAATAGATAATTGCGTTTCGTTTATTAGATTTAACGAAATAGTGCCGATTGTATAATTTGTACTATCAGCTTGGCGTAAGCGTATTTGACTTATGTCAGCCTTGTATGTTCCAGGATATGCTTCCAGCAAAGCTCTCCAAGATACTTGACCTATTGTGTTTTGATAAACTATTTTAGCTGTATTGCCTTCTATATACACACCATAATTTTTAAAAGTTTTGATTAACGTAACTCTAGACGAATTTATTGCATCGATTTGAGTTTTAGATGATATTATTCCAGTATCAACAACCAATCCGCTTGATGTTATTCCGCCGTCGATTGTGGTTGTTTTTTCAACAGGCGGAGGATTACTATCGTATTCGTTGATTGTTGGTCTTGATAATCCTAAATCAATGGTGCCCTTTTCTTCGTTAAAAATATTTGTAATAATACTAGTGATAACTCCTAATCTTTTTACCTTTGCAGGAGGACTAATATAAATTGGAGTACTAAATGCCAGTGTGGCAATATCGATCTCGGTCTCAACACCCACTGGAATACTGCGATTACTGAATTCAGTTCTTTCTAAGTTTACTGTGGTTAAACTTGTCCAATCAATATAGTTATCTGTGGTTTGTATTTCTAGGCTTGGATTAAACAGCATTAAAATTTGTTCTAATATTTGCAGTTTTTGATCTGTATTGCTGCTCCAAATGTCGACATTCACTGTTAGTGTGTAAGGAGTTGGCATCAGGCGTTCAACAGTATAATTTTTGCCCTGTTCATTTAAATATTCCTGACCATCAACATCGAACGCACGTTCCCTTAGGTGTACTTTGTTGACATAACTACTATCGCCAGTACGAGTTCTGTCCATTTCCAAACCAGTAACATATACTGCCATCCGTGGAGCACTGGGCAATTTGTTTTCACTGTTGTCGCGCATAATACTTGCAACCTGACGGGTTAGGTCACCGTAGCTAACAGGTACTTGACGCAAATTACCGTCGCCGTCTTTGTAACTAAAATTACTCATTAATCTAACAATTTGTGTGATGTAACGTCTTATCTGACCGTCATAAAAATGCTGAGCCATTAATTATCTGCCTTTGGTCTAAGTGCTTTCGACAAGCTTTGTCTTTCTTCAACTTGATCTCCGCCGATAGTATTAACAGTAGCATTGTTGATAAACGTGCCTTTTTGAGTAGCTCTTGTGTCGGTATTACTCAATGTTTGTCTTACATTATCTTCCACTTTGATCCATCTTGTTCCGCTAAATCTAAAAAGTCTATTTGGCATAAAATCAGTTCTTAGGTAATAATCGCCTTCTGTGTTGTCCATTGGAAATGATATGCCACTGCCAAATGCTTCTCCGTTTGGAGGCAATCCGTCTCCTAATAGATATCCATCGTATCCTGCACGTTCAGGCGATTTGGTAATCCTGTCTGCTAATATTCCTGAACTTGCATCAATTGTTGACAAATCTGTGGTTATTAATTCTGGATTTCCGTTTTCATCTACTTGCAATGTGTACAAATGATTGATATTGTATCCGCTTTTTCCTGCATCTGCCTCTGCTTGGGCAATAACTGCATTATTAATTTGCATGTCTTTTTCGTATGTGCTTAATAAATCTCTAAGTGTACTGCCGGCATCGTCACCGGCAGGCAAGTCAAGTATGTCTTTGTATTCTTGGCTGTCGATGATCTGTTTTAACTTGATTCTATACAGATGCGGAAACCAAGTTTGACTAAACCCTTCTGCTGCTCTTGTAACGTCTTCAACAACATAAAATCTTTTCAATGCAACATTATAATCATTCAATGCATATTCGTCAATCAGATGGGGTAATTCGATAACATCACCACTTATAATTTTTCTACCCAGTGTCTTTACACTTGAATTAATGTGTATTGTCATAAACAACGTGTCGTTACTTAAAAATAAACCAAATTGGCTTAGGTTAAAATCGTTATCACTAACATTATATACGCCTCTAATGGTGTAAATGTCTTGATCATATTTTCTATCTCTGTTTTCTAGGAACAACATGTCTTGTATATTTGTTTCTTTAACAACATCATATTGAGGTTGATCAGCTGTTGCATCTTCGCTGCTAGGATTTTTTGGTCCTAAATATTTGTGAATAAACACATCAGTTCCACCAACACTAAATTGTTCGTAGACGACTTTGTCTATAAATTCGTAATCGGCTGTTTTATTTGGTCTATATAAACTAAGTCTTGGCATACTAATATTTAGCATAAATACATTTGGAGAACAATTATGGCCGATAACGAATTAGTAACAAAAAAACAAGAAGTATTTAATTATGTTCACGCATTCCTTGGCGGCGGTATGGTAGATGTTGAATTAGATCCGATACATTACGAAACTGCATTAACCAAAGCATTAACCCGTTACCGTATGCGCAGTGATCATAGTGTTGAGGAAAGTTATGTTACTCTTCCTTTGGTAAAAGATCAAAACGATTATATAATGCCAGCAGAAATAACCGAAGTCCGTCAAATTTTTAGACGCAGTGTAGGAAGTAGAAGTGGCGGAGGCGATGGCGGAACATTGTACGAACCTTTTAACCTTGCATACACTAATACCTATTTGTTAGCCGGTAGCGGCATGGGTGGCCTGGCAACTTATGAATTGTTTGCCGGCCAACAAGAATTAGTAGGACGTATGTTTGGTAGCTTTATTGAGTTTACATGGAATAGCACTACTAAACGATTAACTATATTGCAAAGACCAAGAGGTGCCGAAGAAGTACTGTTGTTCTGTTATAATTATCGTCCTGATTCACAATTGTTATCTGACTATCAAGCCAAGCAGTGGATTAAAGATTATACTCTTGCTGCCTGCAAATATATGCTAGGCGAAGCAAGAGAAAAGTTTGCTACTATTGCAGGCCCGCAAGGCGGCACAACTCTAAATGGATCTAGTCTAAAAGCAGAAGCTCAACAGGAGATGGAAAAACTCGAAGTCGAAGTTTCGATGGCAGTAGCTGGTGGAAATGGTTACGGATTCTTAATAGGATAACAGTTGACATCAATTACTTTTTATTGTATAATAGTAAAAAGAGGTAATGATGAAGAAAAAGTTATTGATAATAGGCCACGGTAGACACGGTAAAGACACAGTAGGTGAAATGCTCAGAGACAAATACAATTATAGTTTTGAATCAAGCAGCAAGTTTTGTTCAACACTTTTTATATACGATCAATTAAAGGATCAGTACGGATACGCTGACGAAGAATCATGCTATGACGACCGTCATAATCATAGAGCAGAATGGTACGATGCTATCTGCACCTACAATGTTCCAGACCCGAGTCGCCTGGGCAGAGAGATTTTCAAAGCACACGACATCTACTGTGGATTGCGTAACAAACGTGAATTCTTTGCTATGAAGAACACAGGCGTTTTTGATTACGCAATTTGGGTAGATAGAACAGATCATTTACCAACAGAAGATCCTAGCAGTATGAGTCTTGAACAGTGGATGGCAGATTTTACCATTGACAACAACGGCACATTAGCTGATCTAGAATTCAATACTTCAGAATTATTGAATTATATACACAGTTAACCCCTTAAAACCCCCTTTTTCTCTTAGGTTGAGCTAAATACTATGAGCAACAACTTATCCACAAGGAGAAAAATAACATGGCATTAGTATCACCAGGTGTACAAGTTTCAGTAATTGATGAGAGTTTTTACACTCCAGCTGAACCAGGTACAACCCCGATTATATTTGTAGCAACAAAAGAAAATAAAACAAATCCGGGCGGAACTGGAATTGCAACCGGTACTCTAGCAGCAAACGCCGGCAAAGTGTACTTAGTTAGTTCACAGCGCGAACTTGCAGAAACGTTTGGAGATCCTGTGTTTTACACAGATGCAAACAACAACCCAATACACGGCGGCGAGCAAAACGAATATGGTTTACAAGCAGCATACAGTTTTCTGGGCGTAGCAAATAGAGCATACGTAGTACGTGCAGATGTTGATTTAGCCGCAATAACCGCAAGTGCAACCCCAACTGCTGGTTCACCTACTGATGGTGCATATTGGTTTGATACCAATGATTCTCTTTATGGCATTTTTGAATGGAATGCTGCTGCGGCAACTACTACAACAGGGCAAAGTTTTACGAATAAAGTTGCTACTGTAATCACTGACACTACTAAAGTAGTTAACTTTGCCGGAGAAGATTATACTCCAAAAGGAAGTGTGGGCTCCTTGGGAGACTATGCTATTGTTGCAGTAACAAATACAAATCGTTTATGGTATAAGTCAAGTGGGTACGGTGTTGATCACAGTGCTACCAAAGGTAACTGGGTAGAAGTGGGCAGTGCAAACTGGAAGGCAAGTCATGCAGTTGTAACCGGCACAGGTACCGGCGCAATTTCAAGCGGTTCTTCAATTGTGTTTAGCTTAACAACAGACAGCTCAGGTACACAGTATGAAGTTACTACATCGGATATTACACTTGCAAGTTTAGCAGCAGACATTAATGCAAATGTAGGACTTGTTTCTGCAGGTATTACAGCTCAGATTGTTAACAGTAGATTGGCTATCTTCTACAACGGTGCAAGCGGCGATATTGTAGAATTATACGGCGATGATACTCTATTTGCTGCGGCTGGAATTATACAGGGCGATTATTACGCTCCAAAAGTGCAAATCAGCACACATACTAATGTACCTGCTTATAAAACAACTGATACAAATTCACGCCCGACTGGTAGTATTTGGGTTAAAACAACCACTCCAAACTTAGGTGCTAATTTATCAGTTAAAGTTTATAACGCAACAACAGCAGCATGGACTACTGTAAACGCACCAATTTATGGATCGGGTCATGCAGCTATATTTGCGTTAGATAGCGCAACAGGCGGCAGTAATATCTCTGCTGGTACATTATATGTAAAGTCAAACGTAGCCGAAGATACAAATCCGTTGGCAACATTTAAAATATTCCGTAAAAATGCAAATGGTCCAGCTACTATTACTAGTACAAAAGTTATTGCAAGTACTTTCCCTGCAGGTACATATTCGTACATTGTTGAAGAATCAATATCGGGTCAAACTGCATTAGTATCTAACACAATATCTTTTACAGCAGCAGGTTCAGCAGCAGATTCGGAAGTATTTGCAAACGCAATTAATGCTTCTGGATTTACTAATGTTTCGGCAAGCGTTGACGGTCAAAATCGTGTTGTTATTTCACATGCAACTGGTGGCGAAATTATATTCAACGATAATGCTGATTTGATATTGGATAACTTATTTACAGTATACGATTCAACAGATCCGACTAGTACAACTAATTTTTATGCTGCACCGTCAGGTGATGCAAATCAGTATGTTGCAACACTTTGGAAAGTGCTTTCATACACTGCAAGCGAAAATGAGCCTACAACTACTCCAGGACAAGGCACACTTTGGTATAGTAGTGTAGTAGACGAAGCAGATATTATGTATCACAACGGTAATACATGGGTAGGATATAAAGATGCAACAGCATTTCCTCTTACTGATCCAGCAGGTCCAATTGTAGCAGCAAGTGAGCCAACTGCTAATTCGACTAATGATGCATTAGTAGACGGCGATCTTTGGATCAGTACTGCGGACATCGACAACTATCCAACGATTTATCGATATAACGGTTTAACTTCAAAGTTTGTACTGTTAGACAAAACTGATCAAACTACTGAAAATGGTGTACTATTTGCAGATGCACGTTACAACACAGCTGGCGCAAACAGCAACGAAGCAGGCGACATTGCTGACTTACTAGAAAGTAATTATCTAGATCCAGATGCGCCGGATCCAGCATTGTATCCAAAAGGCATGGTATTGTTCAACACACGTCGCAGCGGATTTAATGTTAAACGTTTCGAACGTAACTGGATTGATGTTAATGCAGAAAATAGCCGATTTGGTGACGAATCAATGGCAGGATATTATTCTAATCGTTGGGTAACTGAAAGTGCAAATAATGCAGACGGTTCTGGCTCTTTTGGCAGAATAGCCCAGCGTAAAGTTGTTGTACAATCATTACAATCAATGGTCAACAGCAATGATGATATCCGTGACGACGAAACACGTTTGTTTAACTTAATAGCTTGCCCAGGTTATCCTGAACTAATTGGCGAAATGGTTACCCTAAACAACGACAGAGGGTTAACAGCATTTGTAGTTGGCGACTCGCCGATGCGCCTCAGACCAAATACTACTGCAATCAGCGATTGGGCAACTAACGTTAATCTAGCAGTAGAAGACAACGATTTAGGACTTGTAAGCAGAGATGAATATCTTGGCATTTACTACCCAAGCGGATTCACTAGCGATAATGCCGGAAATAATATTGTTGTTCCAGCATCGCACATGGTGCTACGTACAGTTGCACTAAACGACCAAGTTGCGTATCCGTGGTTTGCACCAGCAGGCACAAGACGCGGTGGCGTAACAAATGCTACAGCAAGCGGTTATATCGATTCTGAAGGCGAATTTGTAAGTGTTGCACTCAATGAAGGTCAAAGAGATACGTTGTACCAAAACAATGTAAATCCTATTACTTTCCTAAGCGGCGCAGGACTTGTTGTATTTGGACAAAAGACTCGTGCAAGAAATGCAAGTGCTCTTGATAGAGTTAACGTAGCACGTCTTGTAATTTACTTGCGTAGTCAGCTAAAGCAACTTGCAAAACCTTATATCTTTGAACCAAATGATAAAATCACTCGTGACGAAATCAAACAACAGGTTGAAAGTTTAATGGTAGAATTAATTGGTCTAAGAGCAATTTATGACTACTTGGTTGTATGCGACGAAACAAACAACACACCTTCAAGAATAGATAGAAATGAGCTATACGTAGATATCGCAATTGAACCAGTTAAGGCAATTGAATTTATTTATATTCCACTACGCTTGAAGAATACAGGGGAAATCGCAGGTCTTTAATATTATAATATTGGGGTTGGGTAAACTCAACCCCAATATGATAAATACTTGTGCATAGGAGAAATAATTAAATGGCAATCTCATCGTTAAGTAAAATTACAGTTCCATTGGCAACCAATGATAGTGCATCAGCACAAGGTTTGTTGATGCCGAAACTTCAATATCGCTTTCGTGTAACACTCGAAGGATTTGGTGTAAGCACACCTACTACGGAATTAACAAAACAAGTTATTGATGTAACACGTCCTAATATTACATTTGAAAGCATGGAAATTCCAGTATACAACTCAAAAGTATACTTAGCTGGTAAACACACCTGGAACCCGCTTACACTCAATTTAAGAGAAGATGTTAACAACAACGTGCAAAAACTTGTTGGTGAACAACTTCAGAAACAATTTGATTTTATGGAGCAAGCAAGTGCTGCATCCGGATCAGATTATAAGTATCTAACTAGAATTGAAATTCTAGACGGCGGCAATGGTGCATTAACACCAAATGTTCTGGAAACATGGGAATGTTATGGTTGCTTTATTACAGAAGCAAACTACGGCACACTTGCATATGCAAACAACGAACCGGTTAGTGTTGCATTAACTATACAATATGACAATGCAATACAGCTTGACACTGGTGTAGGTACACCAGTTGGTCGTTCAACAGGAACCTCGGTTACTGGCGCTGGCTAATAGCTAAAGAAAGATTGCCAATATTAAGGGGAGTTTAATGCTCCCCTTTTTTATTAACTATGCACATTATGATTTAGATAAATATTATTATGAGCTACTTAACTGGATTTTATGATAACTTTAAACAATACGGAACTCTCAAAGGAGATCTTGGCGATTATCAACACGCTTCGAGATTGTACAGAGCAAATAATTTTCGTTTAGCACCTAAGTTTAAGCATCTATACCATGTGGTATTGCATATAAATCCTTTTGTTAGAGAACGTAGTCCGTTAAGAGAACAATTATACATTCCTGAAGTAAATTTATTGTGTAAACAAGTTGAGTTACCTAAGTACAATGCACAAACCGAAACTGTTAATCAATACAATAGAAAAAAGATTATTCAAACAGGAATTCAATATCAACCTATTACAATGAGATTTCATGATGATAATGCTGGATTAACTAGCTTGTTGTGGGAATCATATTTTAGATATTATTATACCGATAGTAATTATGTAGAGAAAAATCCAGACGGAACTCCTGCCATATCCGTTGATGCTTATGCTCGTGGTCCAAACGGAATTAATAATGCATTAACTTCGAGCGATTCACAGGGATATCGTTATGGCTTAGATAGACCAAATAAGCTAACAAGTTTTTTTACAAGTATTGCAGTTTACCAATTATCGCCACAAAACGGTAGAAGTACGTATACTAGTTTTACACTGATTAATCCTTATATAGATAATTTCCAACATGACTCAATGGAATCAGAAGGCAATGCATTTAGTGAAAACTCAATGACTATTTCTTACGAAAGTGTACAATATAATAGAGGATATACAAAAGTTGGTAGTGCACCTGCAAACTTTGCAGAATGGCATTATGATAATGCGCCGAGTCCGCTAGCAGCAGATCAATCTATTACAGATAATATATTGTCTACGTTGGCCGGTTCTGATAATACCATTAGAGAATTAAAATCTGGAAATTATAAACCATCATTAACACGTAGACAATTACAGATACCCAATTTAAAAGAGGTCGAATCTGGACTTTCTCAAACCGGTACAGTTGTAGAAAATTCAGTCGGAAGTACAACTTTTGTAGGATCACTTCCGAGTAGTGCAACTACCGAAGCAACACAATCAAACGTTTAAAAGGAATTCTCAATGTCTAGCGTCAACACTATACAAGAAACTACAGATAGCCAACAATTTACTAGAGATCTTTTTGATAGATTTTTTACAAAAACAATTTCGTACCCAAGTAATAGAGTTGATGCAGTTGTTGGGTTTTTTGAAAATAGAGGATTTGACAAAAATGCTGCAATTAGTGTTGCAAGTGTTTTACTTGAACAATCAAAAATTGATAATGTTAATGTGTTAGAATTACTAGATAAATTACAAAAATTTGATGGCGTAAAATTAAACAGTATTGTTACTGCAATTCTAAACAACAACAGAAGCAAAATTAGCAAATTAGGTTATAGATCAGAACAGCAACAAAACGTCATAGAGTCAAGAAACATTATATACTAATGGCAAAGTATGCACAAGGTAAATTTACTCCAAAAAACCCTGACAAATATGTAGGTGGTAGAACGCCTACATATCGGAGCAGTTGGGAATTTGCTTTTATGAAGTTTTGTGATGAACATCCTAGCGTTACAAAATGGGCCAGCGAAGCAATTAAAATACCATATAGAAATCCATTCACAGGCAAGTTTACAATATATGTTCCTGATTTTTTTATGGCATACATTGATGCAAACGGAAAAGAACACGTAGAAATAATCGAAGTTAAACCTCAAAATCAAACCAGTATGAGTGAAGCAAAACGTAATTCAAGAAACCAAGCACATTCTATATTAAATGCTGCAAAATGGGAAGCAGCAAGAACTTATTGCAAACAACAAGGTATTACTTTTAGAGTTGTTACAGAAAATGATATTTTTCATGGCAGTAAACGATAAATAATAGTAGTATATTATAGGATACTATTATGACTAAAAAGCTAGAAGATTTATTAAATTTACCAGACTCCAAAGAGTTTGTCAAAGAACAACAGAAAAAAGAAAAAACTGTTGATGAAAGTGTTGTTGCTGAACAACAGCATACCATGAGAGACATCGCAGAGTTTGATAAAATTGCCAGCGCACTTCCGCATGTTAGCGGACTAGGCGAAATGGCAGACAAAGAATTAAATGAAGTTGCAGATAAAGCAATGGCAGCATACGAAGATTTAATGGATCTTGGTATGAATGTCGAAGCACGCTATTCTGGTAGAATATTTGAAGTTGCGGGCAATATGTTGCGTACAAACCTAGATGCTAAAGTGGCAAAACTAGACAAAAAAATAAAAATGGTAGATCTTCAACTTAAAAAACAAAAACTAGACAATGATTCAATTGGAGTAGATACTGGGTTTACTGAAGGTGCAGGCTATGTGGTCACAGATAGAAATAGTCTGCTAGAAAGACTCAAAGGACTCGATAAAGATAAATAATACATAATAGGATCCAGCAATAATGAAAAGTTTAAAAGAATATCTCATAGAGTCAAAAAAAACCTATCCGTTTAAAATTGGAGTAGCTGGAGATATTCCAGATGGATTCAATGAGCGTCTACGCACTGCATTAGAAAAATACAGTGTTGCTTCATTGAGCGCAGGTAAAAAAACTCCAATACAAAAGCGTCCACATGACTTTCCTCAATTAGAAAACACAGAAGTTACATATTGGGACGTTGAAATAACATATCCAACAACAGAGGCAATACTTCGAGAGTATTTAAGTAATGTATGCACACTAGATGAAGCAAATATTATTGTTCGCAATCCAAATGCAAAAATACCCGAACACAACAACGATCCAGACGAAGGCAGTGATACTTACGAAGTTATGCTGACCAAAGAAGATATGGGCGGAGTTAGTGCGCAAGCAGATGTTGGTAATAACAGAGTCATGGAACTATTAAAAGAATTAGAATCTGCACGCAAAGAGCGTGGAGAAAACAACGACGGTTTTAAAGCAGAAGCTACAAAAGAAGAACCGCTGAACACCAGAAGTGCAATGGGGAGTTGATTATGAGCAATATGCTAAAAATATTACAAAGTTTAGACAACATTGAAAAGAAGAAACTAAACGAAAGTGCAATTGCCGAATGCGGCATGAGCGAAATGGAGCCGTCGATGTCGTCACCGGCAAAAATGCCCATGAATATAAACATTTCAGGCGATCCTAGTGATATTGCAACAATGTTAAAAACACTGAACGGCATTGAAAAAGGTGCCGATTTACTATCACCAGTAAGCAGTGCATTTCAAGACGATCCAGACATTCCAGGACGTGACGATGTAGAGGGCGACGACGACTTGAATGCAGGGTTTTTAGGTGGACTAGGCGGCGCAATTGCAGGAGGTGCAGTTGGAGGACCAGCAGGCGTCATCGGCGGCGGCATTGCAGGAAGTGCAGCACAAAATGCAGTAAACAATAAAGTAGCTGCTATTGGTAAAGAAAGTGCAGCACAGCCAGACTACGACGCAAGTACGGAGCCAGATGAAAGATATGCAGATCAGGATCAAATGTCAGACATCTCGGGCGGCATCAATGGCAAAAAGAAAATGTACAAGCCAGCAGCCAAAGGCGATAATCCGATAGCAGTAGAAATAAAAGCACGTCTTGCAGCAGCCCTTGCAGAATATCAAGCGCCAAATCACGAGATAAGCGATACTGCTAGACGAGCAACAAAAATTGCACAGATGATCAGAAAGAAAATAAATTCCGGCGATCAAATGGATGACCGCGATTACAATCAAATGGCAGAGCTTGGTACAGTTTTATCAAGACTAGGCACAAGTTTTGGTCCTAAGACCATGAAAGATGTACTAAATCATATGATTGAATACACAGAAGACAGAAATCAAGAAGGCAACAAGTATCCTGAATTCAATGTAGACAGATTCAAAGAACTGATTGCAATGGCCAAATCATCTACTGGAGAGTCATATCAACGTGAATCAGATGATGATTCGCAAGGCAAGGCTGACGCAATACGATCGAGAAGAAACATTGAAATCAAAGCTCAAAAAGAACGTCACGGTATCAACCGCAAGCCAGGTGAAAGTCTAGCAGCATTTATCAATCGTGCTCATAAGTTAAAGAAAAAGAAAAAAGAATCAGCAGTCAGTGAAATATCAAGCGATCTAGCAAAGCGTTACACCAAAAATGCTAAGATGGATCGTGACTTCAACGACGATGATATTAAGAGACAAGCAACGTCGGGTCAAAGCACACAGGATATGCAGAGACGAAATTCTAAGAGAACCAAAGGTATTAATCAAGCTAAAAAGCGTATGGATTAATCTACAATGGATAATATCAAATAGGCTCTTCGGAGCCTATTTTTTTGAGTAAATATATACATGTCAAAATCACTAGACGGCGTACTAATTAAAAAAGCCAACAAACAAGAAACGTATACAGAACAGCAGATTGCAGACCTACTGGCCTGTATGGATCCTGATACTGGTTATTTGTATTTTGCAAAACATTTTGCACACATTCAACACCCTGTAAAAGGTAAGCTATTATACGATCCGTATGAGTATCAGCTGAGACTAATGGATAGTTATCACAGCTATCGATTTAATATCAGTATGATGCCTAGGCAGACAGGCAAGACCACTTGTGCCAGTATTTATCTAGCATGGTACGCAATGTTTAATCCAGATCAAACTATTCTAGTTGCTGCTCACAAATATACAGGTGCGCAAGAAATTATGTCACGCATACGATTTGTATATGAAACTTGTCCAGACCATATTCGTGCTGGTGTTACAAGTTACAACAAACAGTCAATAGAATTTGAAAACGGTTCACGTATTGTAGCACAAACAACAACAGGCAACACAGGACGTGGTATGAGTATCTCGCTACTGTATTGTTTAGACGGTGATACTACAACTGTTAAGGTTAGAAATAAACAAACTCTTATAGAAGAAGAATTAACATTAGCAGAATTGTACGGTAAACTTACTGGTGCTGCTAGAATAATCACATGACAAGTTTGCATTTGTATAAATACTGTATGAACAAAAAAATAGAACAGTTTAAAAAACGTAATCGCAAACGTAATGCACATCTCTATCAGGTCAATAAATCGGAGGGAATTGACTACATAGTATGTCCGGTTTCGCAAGAACGAGTTTCGATGATTAAATCGTCGTACATTGAACGGGTATTAAGTATGACTGTAGACGTATATGATGCGTTGTATCCGGGTGTTAGAGGTGTCAGTGAAACAAGAAAGAAGAATATTAAAAAAGGTTTACAGCAAGTAGACCCTGTAACAGGAAAAACTAAGTACGAGATAAGTCAAGAAAAATCTAGAAAAGTATTATTGGAAACTAACGAAAACGGCGTTTCCGGATATAAAAGAAAAGGCGAAAAGACTCGTGCAACACATATGAAAAATATCGATGAGTTTGGCCGAAATGGTTATTCACAGCTTGCCTCGAAAGCCATTGTAAAAGGTAACACAACAAAGGCAAAAAAGGGACTAATATTAGAGCCTAGTTTCCGCAACGAATATTACAGATATAAATCTGTTGTTTTATATGTTACAGAACAGTTTAGAGCCGAAATAACAACAGGCTATAAAACTGGATTAGCTGGAACATTAGGTGCATATCATATTGATCATATGTTTTCGATAATAAACGGATACAAGAATCAAGTTAGTCCGCTACTTATAGGAAGTAAATATAACTTAAAAATGATTCCTTGGAAGGATAATTTGTCAAAACATAGCTCTAGCAGTATTTCTTTTAATGAGCTACTGACTATCTCAAAATATAATGAGAAGCGATCTAGACAAGAATACTTTTATTTTTTAAATCTAACTCAATTAGATTTAAAAAATAAAGCACCTGTTTCCGGCGCCCATTTAATGGAAAGATTTTATGAATCAAAACTATATACCAAATAATGAATACGAAATACTAACACCTAACGGGTGGGAAGATTTTGAAGGAGTAATATTTAACGAAAATGCAAATAAGCATTCACGTAAAATTTATTTTGATGACAACAGCTTTGTAACAGCAACTAACGATCATAGATTTTTTTCTAATAAAAAAGAGATAAAAGTAGTTGACTTAAATGTAGGAGATGTATTAGATTCCTATAATACTGTTAAAAAAATAATCAAACTTGAAGATTTAGTATTAGAGCATACATATGAAATTTTTAATGCCGAGAATCATGTAATAATAGCAAACCAAATTAACTCACATCAATGTGACGAATTTGCGTTTGTGCAACCTAACATTGCTGAAGAATTTTGGACGTCAATATCACCTACACTGGCAACAGGTGGTAGGGCTATTATTACCAGTACACCAAACTCAGACGAAGATACATTTGCTACTATTTGGAAACAAGCAGAGCAAAAGTTTGATGCCCACGGCAATGAATCCGAACTGGGCATAAACGGATTTCACAGTTTTGTTGCACAGTGGCACGAACATCCCGACAGAGACGAAAAATGGCGAGACGAAGAAATTGGACGTATTGGGGAAGAAAAATTTCGGCGAGAATACGGATGTGAATTCCTAGTATTTGATGAGACATTGATCAATTCGATTAAACTTGCTTCTATGGAGGGTATTACGCCCATGCTCAATATGGGACAAACTCGTTGGTATAAAAAAATATCGCCCAATAAAACATATGTAGTAGCATTGGATCCGAGCATGGGCACAGGCGGCGACAACGCTGCTATACAGATTATTGAATTGCCCACATACGAACAAGTAGGCGAGTGGCAACACAATCAAACAGCTATCCCGGGACAGATAAGAGTTTTGCGAGATATACTAAGTTATATTTCTGACCAACGCAAAGCTAGCGAGGGCATATACTGGAGTGTAGAAAACAATGGGCTTGGAGAAGCAGCATTGATAGTTATCAATGACTTCGGAGAAGAAAATATGCCTGGTTTGTTTATTAGCGAACCAATAAAAAAAGGACATATACGAAAATTTAGAAAAGGATTTAATACCACACACAGCAGCAAAGTAACAGCTTGTGCCAGACTAAAAACAATGGTAGAAAACGATCAAATGATTATTAGAAGTAAACCGTTGATCAGTGAACTGAAAGCATTTATTGCAACTGGCAGTAGTTATCAAGCAAAACCTGGCGGATCTGACGATTTAGTAAGTTCGGTGTTACTTTCATTGCGGATGATCGAAGTTATGAAAGACTGGGATCCTGTAATTTATAACACTTTTGTGCAGATAGATTCTGAAGAGGATTATGAAATGCCCATGCCAATCTTTGTTAGCAGTAGTATTTGATAAATACAGTATGAAAAACTTACAAACTATAGCCTCAGATTTATTCAACAAGATTCGTGGACGTTTTGAAACGGTTACCATCGGTGACGAAAAGGGTAATGTTACTAATGTACCTGAAGATGCACGTTATTTTGACTTTTCATTTATGCAAGAAGGCAATGACTTGGGAAAAATAAGTATTAGCTTAGATGAAACCGATGGCGTTGTAGTAGTAGTAGGAAGAGACATTGTTCAAAATCAAATGGAAAGTGTGCAAGATCGTTGGTACAATTTCTTAAAAGAATTACGCATATTTGCAAAAAAGCGTATGCTACCTTTTGATGTAAGAGATATCAACAAATCAAACCTGAACAAAAGAGATTATAAATTTTTAGCGAACAATCGCACCGGAGAAGAAACTATGGCCGAGTCAAAAATGTACGGTACTAACAAAACCAGCTATCAGCGCATTGGCAATGCAAGATTGGCAATTAAACATTCAGCCCCAATAAACACCGAAAGTGCTACAGGCAGAACACAAAAGATAAATTCAATCTTTATCGAGTCACCAACTGGTGAAAAATTTAAATATCCGTACAAGCATCTGAGTGGTGCTAGAGCAATGGCTCGCCATGTAAGCGAAGGCGGAACAGCGTACGATGATTTTGGCAAACACATTTCGAGCCTCTCAGAAGAAATTTCCAAACTACGCAAGTTTAATCAATACATGGGCCGTAGTGCTGTAATGGCCGAAACACTTGCAGGATATACAGACATAGTAAAAAATCGTGTAAATGAAGTTAAAAAAGAAATACAAAATCTACAAAAAGAATCATATTACAAAGAAGCAGTATCCAGCTATGTTGTTGCTATTGTAGAAGACGTTCCTGAAGATGTAAAAGAAAACTGGATTGACCAATTAACTATCAAACAATTCAACGAAGAACTTGCTGATGTATTTCCTTTTGTATACAAACTAGTAGGTGAAGCAACTAAAGCAAAAGAACTAGGCCCAGAAGATTTAGAAGAAGTTGCAGGGCCAAAGGACTGTTGGGATAGCTACAAGAAAGATGGTACACAAGCAGGTACTGGCAAGAACAAAGGCAAGCGTGTAAACAAGTGTGTTCCAGAAGAAATTGAACTAGAGCAAGGCTTTGAAGAAATGATGGGGCAGTTTGGCGAAAGCAAAGACCAAGTAGACGAAGCATACATCAAGACATCAAAAGATGCTATCGATACACTAGGCGCACTGCGTAAGATAGGCAAAAGCATTGAAACAGGCCAAGGCACACATGATGGCAACTTAGCCAATATGTATGCTAACGATGTATATGACGTAATCAGCTGGGTTGAAAATAACTTAGACACAAATGATTCTAAGTACACACAAGTAATGGCACCTGTGATAGAGCTACGCAAAAAAGCAAAAGGCATGGAGCGTGAACTAGGCAGCGGCAAAGACGCTCGTTTCGGCAATAAAATTGTAAACACACTATATCCACTAATGCAGTGGATTGAAATGAATGGAAGCAATGCTAAAGAAAGTGAAGGTGACGTAGAAGAAACTCCAGGTCAGCACAAGAAAGAATCACTAGAAGAAGCACAAACTGGCGATGTGTACATGCGCTTCAAAGTTAAGCCGCCTTTAGATAAAAACAAAAGTAAACCAACACTGATGGCATTTGCTGGATTTGCAAATACACCCGGCGAACTAACACTGGATAATTCTAAAATGAACTTTAACGTTCTCACAAAGAAACAAGATATTGTTAATGCTATTAAAAAAGTAATCGGCGACAAAATTTTTATCGGTGCTGAGAAGGTTGTTGTATATAATGACGGCTCAGTTAATCCTAAGAAGTTTCCACAGTACGGAGAGTTTCTTGCATGGGTAGAACAATTTGGTAGAGAGAAAGTTAAAATAGTCGACAAGCCCGAAGGCGACGATAGCGAAAAAGTATCAGTAGGTAAAAAGCGTGTAAAACAAAAGTGGGCAAATCCTAAAAACTATACTGACGATAATATTGAAACAACAAAGTATTTTACAATCGACAATAACAGACTAATGAAGTTCTTACAAAAATCAGCACCTAAGATTATGCAAGCATACAGACCAGCAACACAGCAATTTGTTATGGAGCCTGCAGATTACAAAGTATTTCGCAACTGGATGCGCTCACCTGATGTAGTAAGCAAGTTCGGTGAAACTAAGGTTGAGATAGATAAATCAAAAACATTTTCGCAATCCGTGGGTAAAGAATTTGAACAGATTGAAGACGACACAGATGAAGGCAATGCATTTGCAAACGCTGTTCGTCAAGCTAAGATGAACGGCAAGAAAAAAGGCGACAAAGTCCAAGGTCCAGACGGCGATGAGATCACACTAGAAAAAGAACAAAGAACACCAGTGAGTGAATATGTTCTTTCATACTTTGACAAAGAGACAGGCAAATTCCCCAAAGGCGAAACAGCAATCTTAACTGCGGTGCAAAAAGACTATGGAGATCATTATGTCAAACCGGTCGCAGAATTTATCCGAAAAGTAGAGGCAACTGCATTAGAAACTCGTGCAGTAGAAGTAACAGATACACGTTATCCAGAAACAGAAATAGTAAAACAGTTAGCCGGTCTAAGATAACCGGCTAACTACCCAAAAACAATATAAAAAAAACTTGACAAGATAAATAATTGCGTGTAGTATGTAAAAGTGCTGCACAAAAATAGGCACAGCGTAATCTACGCACAAGCACATAGGCATAACATTTTAGGAGGCAAAACTATGGCATCATTAGCAGAAATCCGAGCGAAGCTCAAAGAACAAGAAGCTGGCGCAAACGGCAATCGTGGCACAGGCGACAACGCAGTTTACCCATTTTGGAATATGAAAGAAGGCGAGCAATCCACGCTACGTTTCCTTCCTGATGGCAATCAAGACAACACATTTTTCTGGGCAGAACGTTTGATGATCAAACTTCCCTTTGCAGGCGTCAAAGGCGAAACTGATTCACGTCCAGTACAGGTACAGGTTCCGTGTATGGAAATGTATGGCGAAACTTGCCCAATTTTAACCGAAGTTCGCGGTTGGTTCAAAGACGCAAGTCTTGAGGAAATGGGTCGTAAATATTGGAAAAAGCGCAGCTATATTTTCCAAGGATTTGTAGCTGATAATCCGTTGCAAGAAGAAGCACCAGAAAATCCTATTCGTAGATTTATCATTGGACCACAAATCTTCCAACTTATCAAAGCAGCACTCATGGATACAGACATGGAAGAACTGCCTACTGATTATACAGCAGGTGTTGACTTCCGTCTGTCAAAAGGTTCTAAAGGTGGATACGCAGACTACGGCGCATCTAACTGGGCACGTAGAGAGCGTCCGCTGAGTGACGCAGAAATGTCCGCAATCAATACACATGGTCTTCATACGTTGAATGATTTTCTTCCTAAGAAGCCAGACGAAGCTGCGGTAAAAATTCTTACAGAAATGTTTGAAGCTTCAGTAGATGGCGAAGCATACGATCCAGATCGTTGGAGCAACTACTTCCGTCCTGCTGGCATGGCAGCACGCACAGGCGATCCAACCAAAGCAGCAAGCCCACAAGCTACTGCTACCAGTCAGAGTGCTCCAGTAGTTCACGAAGACGACGACGAAATTCCGTTTAAATCAAACGCACAAGTAGAAGCTACAAAAGCACCTGTTGCTCCAGCAGCACCTGCTACAGGCGGCGGCGCACAAGATATTCTTGCTGCAATTCGCGCACGTCAAAATCAGTAAGAGCAAGCTTTTAGGGTTGCTTTCGCAAAAAGCAACCCTTTGTACTTGCACGGCTTTTTAATCTAGGAGATATACAATGGCTACTAAAGCATTCGATCCTTCAAAGTTTCGAAACAATTTAACTAAATCTATCAAAGGAATGAGCGCTGGTTTTCACGATCCCACAGACTGGATCTCAACTGGCAACTATGCTCTAAACTATCTACTCAGCGGTGACTTCCGTAAAGGTATTCCGCTTGGTAAAGTATCAGTGTTCGCAGGCGAATCAGGCGCAGGCAAATCATACATCGTCAGTGGTAACATTGTAAAACACGCACAAGAACAAGACATCTTTGTAGTGCTGATCGACAGTGAAAATGCACTTGACGAAAGTTGGTTGCAGGCACTGAAAGTAGATACTTCACTTGAAAAACTACTAAAACTAAACATGGCAATGATCGACGACGTTGCTAAAACTATCTCAACGTTCATGGACGACTATCGTTCAATGGCAGAAGCAGACCGTCCCAAAGTGCTGTTTGTGGTTGACAGCCTGGGCATGTTGATGAGTCCTACTGAAGTAAATCAGTTTGAATCAGGTGACATGAAAGGTGACTTTGGACGCAAAGCCAAAGCACTCAAAGCACTGGTTACCAACTGTGTTAACATGTTTGGTTCATACAACGTGGGCATGTGCGTAACCAACCATACCTACGCAAGCCAAGATATGTTTGATCCAGATGACAAAATCTCAGGTGGTTCAGGCTTTGTGTATGCGTCCAGTATGGTTGTGGCTATGAAGAAGCTGAAACTAAAGGTAGACGCTGACGGCAACAAGACTAGCCAAGTACACGGTATTAGAGCAGCATGTAAGGTAATGAAGACACGCTATGCTAAACCGTTTGAAGGTGTACAGGTAGAGATTCCTTATTCTACAGGCATGGATCCCTACAGCGGTCTGTTTGATCTATTTGAAGGCAAAGGCCTCTTAGAAAAAGTAGGCAATCGTTACAAGTACATTACGTCGGCTGGCGAGGAAATACTAGATTTCCGCAAGCGTTGGACAGGAGACTTACTCGAAAAGGTTATAGAGGACCTACCAGCTAAGGAAGAACAATTGGTAAATATCGCTAAGGCTGCCGAAGAGGTTGCTGCTAAGGTAGACTCTTCAACAGCTGAAGTAGTTGACGAAAACGAGGAGTAATTCTATAAATGAACGATGCACATATTGCTGACATCTGGATGTTGTTTAAATCGTATCTAGATAAAAAACAAGTGGAGTTAGCAGCTGAAAAATTTGTTGACTTATTAGCAGACTACGGAGTCGATGACATTATTTTTAAAGACTTATTAGGAACGGATGCTGCTTTAGATCATGCAATTTCCTACTATTTAGATCTTGACGAAGACGATGATTTCGAGGACGAGTAATGGGTTGGTACAGCCGGGTAAGCCGAGATATCAACGAGATCCCAGCAGCAATACAATACTTCGAGGACGAGCTAGTAATAGCTCGTTCTGAAGTCAAACTCAAGGGCAATGTGGAAAAGGCAGCATCAGAAATGCCGGGCATTGTTGAGTACCGATTTAATCAACTTCAAGAAATTGAAGCAATATTAAACTACTTAAACATTGAGCTACGTAGATTGCGTAGCTCATTTTTTAAAAAATATCTTGAAAACTATCAACGTGCATTGAGCAGTAGAGATGTTGAAAGATATGTAGACGGCGAAGCAGATGTAGTTGATTATGAAAAGATTATTAACGAATTTGCTCTCCTGCGAAACAAATGGCTAGGACTATTAAAAGGACTGGATCAGAAACAATGGCAGATAACTAATATTGTAAAACTAAGAGTTGCGGGAATGGAAGACGCAGCGTTATAAGGAATACTATGGCCCACTCACCTGAATATTTAAATGAATTAAAAATACTACACAACATAAACAGTTTTGGTCGAGCAAGCAGTATTCCTAACATCGTTGATACAATAATCAACAAATATAATATTAATAGTATTTTAGACTTTGGGTGCGGAAAAGGCCTAACCTCTAATACGATAAAAAATACATATCCAAATATAAACCTGTTTAGTTATGATCCAGTAACCAGTCCAATTATCTTACCTGATGCAGTTGATTTAATTTATAGTAGTGATGTATTAGAACACGTCGAACCAGAATTGTTAGACGAAACACTGCACGATTTATGCAACAGGGCCACTAGATATCAATATCATTTAATTGCATGTCATCCTGCTAAAAAGTCATTGAGTGACGGAAGGAATGCACATTTAATAATTGAAAATCCAAAATGGTGGAAACACAAAATTAAATCATTAAAGAACTGGAATATCACACACGAGGAAATAATTCAACAAGACGTGACAGTAAAAAAAGGTCCTCCGATTCATGTAACAAAATATATTGTTGTATTGGAAAAGGCATGAAACAGGTTTACAACTATTGGATGCCAGACTCTGACAATCATTTTGAACGATTGATTGCCAAGCGTATTAAAAATGGCGGGCCTGCTGAGTATCAAGACGACACTAGAGATGAAGCATACAAGTATGTAAAAGATTTTTATATTGCAGTTGATGTAGGTGCTAATGTTGGACTTTGGGCAAGACCATTAACAAAAAAGTTTAATCATGTTATTGCGTTTGAACCACTAGCACCGGTATATCAATGCTTAGAAAAGAATCTGCATGGCCGTAACATAAAAATACACAAACACGCATTAGGCAGTGTAAATAACAAGATTGAAATGGTTTACAATGCTGAAAATACTGGTAGTAGTTATGTTAGTGAAATAGGCACAGGCTCCATAGATATCAAACGCATGGATGATCTTGATTTACCAAAATTTGGATTATTAAAAATTGATTGCGAAGGACATGAGCTTGAAGTGATCAAAGGCGGCGAGCAAACTATATTAAAATACAAACCTATCATAGTTGTCGAACAGCATCCTGAATCAGAGTATTGTGCTGCTACCTATTTAAAACAGCTTGGTGCTAAACAACTGAGTAACGTCAGAAAAGATTACATCTTTGGATGGTGATATGTAAATAACTACATGAAACATATTGTATTTGTATCAGGAGGATACGACCCACTACACTCAGGACATATTGCCTATTTCCAAGCAGCAAAAAAATTAGGCGACGAGTTATGGGTTGGCGTTAATTCAGACGAGTGGTTAGTCAACAAAAAGGGTCGCCCTTTTATGTCTTTTGAAGAACGTACAACTATTATTAAAAGTTTAGAAGTGGTTGATCGAGTTATTGGGTTTACTGATGACAATCAAGGTGGCACTTCAAATGCAATTAATTATATACTACAAACAACCAATGCAAAAGTTATTGTTGCCAACGGCGGCGACCGAACTCCTGGTACAATTCCTGAACAGACATTATATGGCAATCATAAAGATGTCGAGTTTGTGTTTGAAGTTGGCGGCGAGGATAAAAAGAATAGTTCAAGTTGGATACTCAAAGAATGGAGTCAGCCAACTACAGAACGTGCATGGGGCAGGTACACTGTGTTGGACAACGGCGAAGGATGGCAAGTAAAACAATTAGCATTTGATGCAGGTAAATCACTTAGTGACCAACGCCATTTTAAACGCAGTGAACATTGGCATGTTGTTGAAGGCAAGATACGCATGGATTTAGAATTTCAAAACGAGTATACTACTTCAAAAATATACGCAGCCGGAGATAGTATAGACATTCCTCGAAACACATGGCACAAAGCTACTAACATAGGCAACAACACAGCTAAAGTTGTTGAAGTATGGATGGGCAAAGAACTAACGGAGAATGACATTGAACGAAGAGATTAACCCATTAAAAATATTTGTAGGCTGGGACAGTAGAGAAGATATCGCATATCAAGTGTGCAAACAAAGTATACTAGATCATGCTAGTGTGCCAGTTGAAGTAATTCCGTTAAAACAAAAAATACTTAGAAAACAAGGAACGTATTGGAGAGATGTAGATAAATTAGCATCAACTGAATTTACATTTACTCGTTTTCTAATTCCAGAATTAATGGGTTTTAACGGCTGGGCATTGTTCATTGATTGCGATTTTGTATTTTTAGACGATATTAAAAATCTATTTGATCAAGTTAACGATACCTATGCAGTAATGTGTGCGCATCACGATTATACACCCAAAGAAGGCACCAAGATGGATGGGCAACAGCAAACCATTTATCCAAGAAAAAATTGGTCAAGTATGATGCTAATCAATTGCGGGCATGTCAGTAATAAAAAATTAAACAGAGAATTGGTCAACAACTCTCGAGTAACCGGAGCGTACTTGCATCGCTTTAGTTGGTTGAACGATAGCGAAATAGGACAAATAAGTCACGAGTGGAATTGGTTGGTTGGTTGGTACAAACAATCAGTTAATGGAGAACCAAAGGCGCTACATTATACCGAGGGAGGTCCTTGGTTTAAAGAATACAAAGATTGCGAATATGCCAGTGAATGGTATAATGCAGAACGTCATTATCTTTACACTCAACTAGAAGATAAAAAAAAAGAATAATATATTTAGAAAATAAAGTAATTGGCATCAATGAGTTAACATTACCTGATTATTTTTTAACATTGATCAATAATACTATTAACGAAATAATCGATCCTGAACAGTTATTCTACACACCCAAGGAAATTAATATGCCTAAGCCAATAAGAGTTAGATCTATTCATAACACAGATTATGACAATAACACTCGTAATTATAATTATGATCCAATTCTTGAAGATTTTGTATTAGGATCTACTGGCATGTTATCTAAGTGGGATTTAGAAAAAGATAAAACTGATTGTCCGTTGGTTATAAGAGGGCTAGCCACAGACAGCCAGCGAGCTATTAAGCACTGCCAAGAAAACAACATTGATTTTTACGCTATTGATACTGGATATGTTCAACCGGGTACTAAGAAAGATTATCACAGAATTACAAAAAATGCTTTACAACATATAGGACCTTTAAAAGATAGGCCGGTAGATAGATTACAAAAACTAAACTGGAAGTATAGAAATCCAAGACCAGGAAATAAGATTTTAATTTGTCCGCCTAGTGAAAAGGTAATGAAGTTTTATAATCTAGAATTGAACGAGTGGCTAGAAACTGTTATAGATACGATTAAATCTAAAACCAATAGGCCGATTGAAATCAGAAAAAAGCCCAGCAGATCAGAACGAGTAACCAATAATACTATATGGAAAGCCTTAGAAAATACACATTGCTTGGTTACATTTAATAGTATTGCTGCTACAGAAGCAATACTTTATAGTGTTCCGGCTATAGCGTTGGCTCCTAATGCAGCAAGTGCAATATGCGATGTTGATCTTAATTCTATAGAAAGACTTAGTTTGCCTACCCAACAGGAAATTATTAAATTTGCAGCACATTTATCTTATTGCCAGTTTACATCAAAAGAAATGAGATCTGGATATGCTTGGAAAGTTGTAAATGAAGATAGTTAGTTATTTAAGTACAGTTCCTGCAAAAAATTCAAATCCTCAAAAAATAGAACTGTTGAAAAAATTTATAACTGGAGTTAATAAAATTGGAGATACTGGAATTTTACATTCTGGTTATGATTTACTCGACTGTGATATGGCAGTTATACAAGGATGGGTTTATGATGATGTTTCTTCTCGTCACCTAACATTAAGAAAAGCACTAATCGATACACAACTGCAAAAACGTAAGTTTGTAACATGTGCTGATGCTAATTTATTTTTATATAGGAATAAAAAAAATCTTCATGGATATTTGAGATACAGTTTCAATGGTATATTTCCTAACACTGGAATATATTGTGACGACATTATTGACAGCAAAAGATGGCAACAAATATCTTTAGATAATGATATTGTCCTAGAAAATTATAAAACAGTTGGTAAAAACATTGTAGTTATGTTACAACGCACCGGCGGATGGAGCATGAATGGGCTAGATGTTCAAGACTGGGCACTAGACACAATTAAAAAAATTAGACAATACACCCAACGTCCAATTATAATCAGGCCACATCCTGGGGACAAAAGAGCGGCTGTGTATTTGCACAACAGAACAACTAGACTAAAAAATCTTCCTAATGTACATATTAGTTTAGGTAATGCAGGATTAGAAACAGACTTGACAAATGCATGGGCAGTTGTAAATCACAATAGCAGTGCTGTAGTAGGACCTATTATACAAGGTTATCATGCTTTTATTACCGATCCTAAAAAAAGTCAATGTGCTGAAGTTGCAAACACTGACTTTAGCTTAATCGAAAATCCCAAACAGTTTGATAGACAACGTTGGCTAGAACGCATTAGTATGTTTCATTGGAAATTTAGTGAATTAGAAGATGGCACTTGCTGGCGTCACATGCGTAATTATTGCCAATAACTTTCAGTTCGTTTAACAACCAAATCTTTAGACTTGATACTTTTTCCAAGTTCTTTTCTGTCACCCTTTAGATGATCCATGTATTTTCCAAGATCGCTGTTGATCAGTGGATGCCCTTCGCCATTGATTATATTTCCGCTGATGTTATAGATTGGTGTATTAGGAAACTTGGTAAAAATACTTTTACGTACTTCTTCAAATACGTAACTATCATGCCATTCATCCATTTGAAAAATACCATGTTCGGCATCTTGATAAGATTTTTCAAACTCTTTTAAGAATTCTTTGCCTTCAGTACTGCGTAAATTAATACCGTAAAATCCGCATTCTGGCCATTTCTTTCCTCTTCCTAAATAGCTCAGCCATGAATTGTTTGGCAATAAGGATTCGAATGCTTGCTTGGGCATATGAGAATGTATGTACATGTCTGCGTCCATCCATACAATCCAGTCGCTTTCACAACGCTGTGCTGCATCAAACACAGCATATACTTTGTTGGCAAATCTCACAGCATCCCATTTAAATTCTTTGTTCCAGTCTCTAGGACGTTTTGCTTTTATTTCAGGAGGGCATTTTCCATTTGCCTTTGGAACATCTTTCCAACGTTCTTTGAATTTAATCAACTCGGGTAGTTCTGTTTTCTGATCTAATATAAAAATTCGATTGTCATTGACCACAGGTGTACAATCTTCAGCATACAAAAATAATTTTATTTTTGAATCGACATTTTTACTAAAGCTGTCTAGAAACCGTTGTCCGTATAAATCTAATACTGGCTTATGAAATGTTGATACTACAGAAATTTTAGTCAACTGTTTTTCCTTGTTAAATATGTTACATGGTATTTACACAATGAAGTTTAGTATATGGACACAATATGGCGCTCTAAATAGCAAGCCGGTATTTAATGCATTTGCTCAAGGTGCAGCATCTCAAGGACATACCTGTGTTGAGAACTCTAACAACTGCGATGTTAATGTTATCTGGAGTGTTCTATGGCACGGTCGTATGGCTCAGAACAAATTAATATACAAACAAAAAAGGCCTGTTATTGTTCTTGAAGTAGGCGGCATCAAAAGAGGCACAACGTGGAAAGTGGGGCTCAATGGCATCAACCGAGATGCCTACTTCAATGATGGTGGTAATGATGGAACGAGAGCGCAGGCGCTAGGTGTTGAACTAAAACCTTGGCGCAGTACCGGCGAATATATTCTCATATGCGGTCAGCACGACAAAAGTTTACAGTGGCAAGGCCAACCCAGTATGAGCAACTGGTTCTTAAAAACCTACGACGAAATACGCAAGCACACTGACCGCCCCATAATATTTCGACCACATCCTAGATGTCGCTTGCCCGAAATAGAAAGAGGACTGAAGCATGTTTATAGACAGGACCCTCGGCATCTATTAGGAACCTATGATGACTTTGATATGAACTTTGACAATATATGGGCCACTGTAAGCTACAGCAGTAACCCGGGCATACACAGCATACTAGAAGGCGTAGCAGCGTTTGTAGGCACCAGCTCGCTGGCGTACGACGCGGCCAATGACATAGACTTTATACACGACATAGAATCTCCTCTACAGCCAGATAGAACACAGTGGCTCAACGACTATGCTCACACAGAGTGGACCGTTGAAGAAATTTCACAAGGCATACCATTGAAAAGATTGACAAACCAATTGTAATACGTTATATTAAACGTATGTATATAGAAGATATTTTACACCTATTAGTCGACAGCCTAGAAGTTAGCTCAGCCGATGTATCTATTTTGACCAGTATATCTCGCCAGGTCAAAAAAGGAAATTCGCTTACAGATAAGCAACATGCGCTAGTTAAAACTAAATTGCTTGCTTACAAGGAGCAGTTTGAATTTGACATTGAACTGCATTTTGATTCTCTAAGAATGCCTTTACGGATTGTAGACAGAAGTCAGTATATAAAAATTGTATCAACTGTTGAAATGGCGGGCTCAGCACCGTATGAAGCTAGGAAAGAAAACTGGAAATGGATTAAAATCAAATTTCCATTTGCCAAGAAAACAATTCAATTGATTGAAAAGATTTCCAATCAGCATCGTAAGATTTATAGTCACAAAAGCGGCACGCACGAACATTATTTTAGGCTCACTGAAAATACAGTAAAGGGCATTGTTGAAGCGTTTGTTAAAAAACAATTTGAAATTGATCCAGTTTTGCTTGAATACTATGATAAAATAAAAGCAGTTACAGATAACAAAGAAGAATATTTGGTACATGTGAAGGGTACCAAGATATTAAACTTGAGCCAAAACGCATATAAATTAATTTACAACGAGCTAGGCGCCATCACTGAATCTGATCTTGTTAAATTAGTTGATAGAAAAAGAAGATATGGAATCGATTCGATAAGTGCTGACAATACAGATACACTTGTTGATAAAATTGCATTTAGAAACGATACAGTTGTCAACATTGATCCTGCTGCGTTTGATTTAAATAAACTTGCAAAAGCAATTGTAAGTCTGGATAGATTTCCATTATTGGTTGTTATTGACCACGATGCAGCACTTGAACAAGTATCAAGTGTGTACGATGCATTTTCGTATTTTGTTCCTGCCGAATTGCAAACAGTATTGTTTAGAGTTGACACCACTGACAAATATAATTTAAATAATTTTATACAGGATAACAAACTAAACAATTGGCTTGACAATTCTACTAAAATAGTATATATTAACAAAACTAAGCTTCCTAAACTTCTTGTCAACACTGAGTGGAAGCCTGTTGCTACACTGACACTAACAGGTGTAAGATCTCATACACTCAATAATCATTATATAAATGATATGTGCGATCTAATTGTATGTCATGACAAAGAACCTAGTTTATTTAGAGTAAAGAAATCCTATGACTACATGTAAATTAATTATAGAAGATGAAGTAAATTTCAAATTAGAAGGAGTTGACGTTGATGTTAGAAGACAACTAGCCAATGCTCTTAAGTTTGAAGTGCCTTATGCCAAGCACATGCCGCAGTACAAGCTTGGGCGTTGGGATGGTAAAGTTGCATTCTTCGGTATTAGCGGAAGCGGATACATCAATCACCTTGATGTTGTACAGGCTATTCTACAAAAAAACAAAGTACAAATTGTAGACATTGATGATCGTAGACATCCAATTGATATAGATTTTGATCCAGTTACAGAAAACTATTGGGCAGATCAAAATATACGCTGGCCCAAAGGTCATCATGCCGAGGGTGAACTTATTATGCTTCGTGATTATCAAGTCGAAGCAATTAATAACTTTTTAGCCCATCCACAAAGCCTGCAACAGATTGCCACTGGCGCAGGCAAATGTCGAACTTATGATTCTACAATGGATATAGATGTAGGTAATTCTGATTTTGCTCAATTTCTACTAAATAGAAGGAAAACTTAATGAAATGTAATATTCAAATAGGACAACTAGCAGAGTCGATTGCGGAGTACAAAGGAGTACTATTAAACGATAACTGCGAAATTAATATTAAAGATCTTGATTGTAAAGTTAATACACCATCAGGAACTGCTACTATTAATATTATAATTAAAAAAGAAAAGTTAGAAGGCATAAAACTATTACTTGCAAATGGTATAGAAATAAAGTGTGCTAATAAGCATATATTAAGATATAATAATGCAGACGTATTTGCAGATTCATTAGCAATTGGCGACTCGGTAGAAACTATTAACGGGAATGTTAAGGTTAGTAGTATTAACAATATTGACGATACTACATTTTACGATATCGGAATAGATGCACCGTACTTATATTATGATGCAGACGGAGTATTACATCATAATACAATTACCACAGCAACACTTTCACACATAAGCGAGCCCTACGGTCGTAGTCTAGTTATTGTTCCAAACAAATCACTTGTCGAACAAACTGAAGAAGACTACATCAACTGTGGGCTCGACGTAGGGGTGTACTTCGGAGACAGAAAGCAACTGGGTAAGACTCACACTATCTGTACTTGGCAAAGTCTAAACATATTAGACAAGAAGCACAAGGACGGATCAGCAGTGCTATCACTGGCTGAATTTTTAGATGAGGTACGTACAATTATTGTCGACGAATGTTTTGCAGGCGACACTCTTATCACAACACCGAGTGGTCAAGTGCCTATTAAAGATTTAAAGGCAGGCGACAAAGTAATTAATCTATGTGAAAAAACAAAACAATACAAAGAAGATACCGTAGTTAAAGTTCATAAAAACTTAACACATAGTCAAAGTGAAAAAATGCTAGAGATAGAGTTTGACAACGGTATAAAAACTAAAGTTACTGCTAACCATAAATTTTTAACAGACAATGGCTGGGTTAGGGCAGATCAGTTAACTGAAGATTTAGAAATTATTAACATAAATACATATAGCTAAAGGAGAAGTATTTATGGCAAAACAATTTGATATAGAAAAGTTTAATAAAATTTTAAAAATAAATCATCAAAAACTGCAAGCAGAAAAAATAACTGGTAAAAAAGTTATCCTATCAAATGGATTAATCCTTGAGACTGAGAAGGACGTTCGTCTTTGTAAGAACAGAGTGATGTCAGGAGATAATGTTTGGAAAGAAAATTTCGACATACTTTACAGTATTAATAGTGATGAAAGAGAATTGGCCGAAAAAAAGTGTAGATCCTTGACTTCTGTGCAAGGCGGAATTAAATGCCAAGAAAAGCATGGAAAAAAAATTAAATCTAACCTAAACACAGGAACGCCATGGAATAAAGATATGAAGGGAAATTATCCTTATTCTTATTCGCATTCTCCTGAAACAAAAGAAAAGATAAGTGTTGCTAATACTGGTGCAAAAAACGGCATGTACGGAACAATGATGACCGCAGAACAAAAAGAATACAGAAGTAACTTAATGAAAGAAAAAATTCTTTCAGGAGAGTTTACGCCAAATTCTAATAATAGAAATACTCATTGGAATTCTTATTATAGAAATAAAAAATACAGAAGCAGTTGGGAATCACTTTATCAATATTTCGATCCTGATGCCGAGTATGAAACTTTAAGAATACCTTATGTGTTTGAATGCAAAGAACATATTTACATAGTAGATTTTGTTAATCATAAAACTAAAACTGCAATTGAAGTAAAACCTAGAGAACTCTTTAATGACCAAAAAACACAAACTAAAATATCTACAGCCGAAGAGTGGTGCAATGCTAATGGATATAATTTAGTATTAGCAGATAAAGAATATTTTATAACTCGGCCAATGCCTGATGATTTGACCGAATTTGATACTAAAACACAAAATAAAATTAGGAAACTTTATGAAGTTAATCAGTAAAAAAGAAATCGAAAAGCCACATGAAACTTATAACCTTCATGTAGAAACAGACCATAACTATATTGCAAATGATGTTGTAGTTTCAAACTGCCACCAAGCCAAGGCAGAGGTGCTTAAGAACCTACTGACTCGCAACCTACGCAATGCTCCTATTCGTTGGGGACTAACTGGCACAGTGCCCAAAGAGAAGTTTGAGTTTGAATCAATTCATGCTAGTCTCGGTCCGGTTATTGGACAGATCAGTGCCAAGGAACTACAAGACAAGGGTGTGTTGGCACAATGCCACGTCAATGTGGTACAGTTGATTGACACAGTAGCACACAGAGGCTATCAAGAAGAATTAAAGTATCTTGTTACAAATCAAGATAGAATAGAATATCTAGGCAAATTATTAAACACAATCAAAGAATCAGGCAACACACTAATACTGGTAGACAGAATCATAGCAGGCGAAGAACTACAAAAGCTTATACCCAACAGCACATTTATCAGCGGTTCGGTTAAGGTAAAGGATAGAAAAGAAACATACGACACGATTAGAGAAGGTACTAACCAAGTTATCATTGCAACCTATGGAGTTGCTGCTGTGGGTCTTAACATTCCTCGTATCTTTAATCTTGTTCTGCTCGAGCCTGGAAAAAGTTTTGTTAGGGTAATTCAGAGTATTGGTAGAGGCGTAAGAAAGGCAAAGGACAAAGACTTCGTACAAATATGGGACTTGACATCAACATGCAAGTATGCGAAGCGCCACTTAACTGAACGTAAAAAGTTCTATAAAGAAGCACAGTACCCATTTACTATTGAAAAAGTTGATTGGAAATAATAAAAATGAGGATATTAACCTTAGAAAACAAAGCCTATGATTTGAATAAAATACCAGAAAGTGTTGACGATGATATGCGGTTTGCAGTATTGGATAATTCTAATCCACAAGGACCGGACTTCTTTTTTCATCCTTTGATTTTTTTAGAAAGTTTTAATTCGCCGGCAATTGTGTTGGAGATAAACGGACACGAACTTACTATGCCGCTAGACTGGTGTATCGCAGTCGGATGCTCCCAAGCCGGAAGTGATTTAGAAGTATTACCGTTGACCAGTTTAAATGACAGAGGTTTTGAGGCGTTTTTATTTAATCCGTTAACTGGAACAATGCCACAGTTTGGAAAAATAGAAATTATTAATTTTTATAATGATGTAAAATGGTTCTTTCCAAAGATGCGTAATGGACATTTACTCAGTGTTCCGATACAGGATGCTACTAAGCCAGATTGTGCTTTTTTTGTAAAAGATATAAATCGACAAAGCGAAATTATAGACTTTGGTAAATTATTGTGAAGGAGAAACAGTTGAATAATTATCATAGATACTTAGATTTACCTATCAATATTATAAAACCAGAAAAATTTAACTTGTCATTAAACGAAGTAACTCATTTAAAAAATTTAGAATATGACTATTCGTATATAGATGAATTCCTTTCATCTATAGGATTAAGAGTTAAAAAGTGCGAGGGATTTTTTACTGGACACAATCAAAAAGTTCCCACCCATACAGACGGTACCACGCATGTAAAAATAAACAAAACGTGGGGGCCTGACACGGGTGTAACACGGTGGTATACTTCTAAAAAAATTATAGATAGATCAAATAATAATAAGAACTTAGAAATCATAGAAAAATACCCCGACGAAATTAAATTTTCAGAAGAAGAGGATTGTGATTTAGTGTATGAAGCTTCTACCAATGAACTAAGTTTAGTAAATGTAAGCGGACCTCATGGAACTTATAATCCAAGTTTAACTCAAGGAAGATGGACGCTTGCAATAGATATCGGCAATGACCATCGACCGAGTATATACTGGGACGAAGCATTAGAATATTTTAAAAATTATATTATAGATAGGAGATTATAAATGGGAATTCGCGCTGGTAAAATATGGGGATCCACAGAGCTGATCCATGCCAACGGTGTTCTTGAATTTCACCGCATTGAATTTAAGGCAGGATATAAATGTTCAGAACACGAACACAAATTTAAATGGAATGGCTTTTTTGTAGAGTCGGGCAAGATGATTGTTCGTGTATGGCAAGACGATCAAGGACTAGTTGATGAAACTATTCTTGAAGCAGGAGACTTTACGCAAGTAAAGCCGGGTAAGATTCATCAGTTCGAAGGTGTAGAAGACGGTGTTGCGTTTGAACTATACTGGGCTGAATTCAATCATGACGATATAGTGAGACGCACCAGCGGAACAAAATCTTAATGAAATTAGTAGTAACCGGACATCGTGGATTTATTGGTAGTCATTATTTAAATTACGCTAGCACCGATTCCGAAGTTGAAATAATCAAAACCTTTGATAAACTTGACAGCGATGGAGATTTATGCAACAGCCCTATTGCACACAGTAGTCCTGACTGCAATGTTGTGCTGCATTTAGCTGCAATAAACGGTACTAGATCATTTTATGAAATTCCTACAGAAGTAGCATTTCATAATACATTGCCAACCTTTAATCTAATTGATAGATACAAAGGGTCTAATACAAAGTTTGTATTTGCAAGTACTTGCGAAATTTTTAACGGAACAATCGATGAAGGTTATTACTCTATTCCAACTGATGAACAAGTACCGATTATGTTTAAAGACATACAAAATCCAAGATGGAGTTATAGTATTCCAAAGGCCCTCGGCGAAAATTTAGTTGCCAACTGCGGACTGCCTTGGATCATTATTCGATACTTTAATGTGTACGGACCTGGACAACAAGACCATTTTTTAAATGAATTTATCAGTCGAGTTGCGTCAGGAGAGTATTATATCAACGGAGATGACACAAGAAGTTTTTGTTATATTGATGATGCAGTTGCTATGACTCATAACTTAGTCAAGTATCACAGTGGTCACATTGTAAACGTAGGACGCCAAGACGAAATACAAATAAGTACAGTTGCAAAAACTGTAATGGATATGATGGGCGTTGATCCCAACAAACTAGAAATATTAAACGGTCAAACCGGCAGTGCAAAAAGACGTTGCCCAGACACTAGCCTGGTACGTATGCTCACAGGTTTTAATAATTATACACCTTTGACGATAGGGTTAAAACAAACTATAGAAAGTTTATTATGAAAATAGGCATCATTGGCATGGGAATTGTAGGCAGTGCTAATTATTCTGGATTCAATATGCTCGGGCACAATTTAGTAATGCACGATATTAAGTTTGATACTTCAATACAAGAAGTATCAAACACTGATATTGTTTATATATGTGTTCCCACTCCGGAAGCAAATGACATATGCGATACTAGTATTGTAGAATCTGTGCTACAACAACTAAACAACATTTCTTATACAGGCATTGTGGGTATACGCAGTACAGTGTATCCTGGCTTTACAGAAAAGATGATAGAAAAATATAAAAACTTAATTATTTGTTTTGTGCCAGAGTTTTTAAGAGAACGTTGTGCTGCTGACGACTTTATTAATAATCATGCATTGTTGGCAGTGGGCACAAATGATCCACATGTGTATAATAAAGTTTCTGAATCACATGGACATTTGCCAAAAAATAAAAAACAACTTTCGCCAACTGAGGCAGAAATATTAAAATATTATAATAATTCTTTCGCTGCTTTGAGAATTGTATTTTCTAATATTATTTTTGAATTATGTGAAAAGCTCGATTGTGATTATAGTAAAGTCAAAGATACCTATGTGTTAACTGGAAAAACAAATGACTTATATTTAGATGTTAATAATAAGTTACGAGGGTTTGGAGGTATGTGTTTGCCCAAAGATGTAGCTGCTCTTGCTAATATTTTGAAAGAACACGATTTAGATTTTGATCTCATTGATAGCATTAAAACTGATAACGAAAAATTTTCTAGTACAGTGTTTAATGGAATGCGCAAGTGATTATAGAAAGACCCGACAATCAGCAACTTGCAGACGAAGCGTTAATATACGAAAATGTCGACGGCGTGTTGTATGCACGTTTTAGAGACGATCCTAAAAAAAGTCTTTATGCAGGCCGCCGGATCATCGGAGGTGATGCCGAAGCACTCGCGAGAGCCAAAGGTTATCTTGGATATGACGATTGGAAAACGTTGTTTGCACTAGCAGACAATCATCCTACATTGAGGAAACAACTTGACAAAACCCTAGACCTTTATTATATTATAAAGGATACACTATAACATATCTTAGGAACTTCAAAAATGGCAAATAAAGAACTAGACCTATTTAAAGATATTATCCCAGCTATAGATATGGGCATCAAAGAATTATATGATGCAGCCGGAGACGATGGTAAAAAAGATATCAAAGGCGAATTGTGGAATTTGAATCGATATATCAGCAGTATCAAAGGCGATAGAAAAAAACAAGAACTTGCTGTGTTCAAAACCAATGAGTATTACAATAAGAACTGGAACAACATCGGCGGAACACATCATATCAAATTACAATGGCAATTGTTGTGTATGTGCGGCAACACTGGTAAAACAGAATTTCATCCTTGGCTTGGATTAAAGTCTAAAAAAGATCCAACCAGTAAAACAATAAAATTGTTGATGGAAATTTATCCCAACATGAAAATAGAAGAGGTTGAAACACTTGCTAGAATATCTACCAAAGCAGAAGTCAAAGAACTTGCCAAAGAGCACGGATACGATAAAGTTGACATCTAATTTTACATGTGACTATTGCAAAAAGAGTTACACCAAAGAGTCAACTTTAATGGCGCACATGTGTGAAAAGAAACGCAGGGCATTACAAAAGGATGAAAAGCGTGTGCGATTAGGACTGTATGCCTTCCAGCGGTTTTATAAACTTAGTGCAGGAAATAAAAACGAAAAAACATACGAAGAGTTTTGTGGCAGTAATTTTTATAATGCATTTGTTAAATTTGGAAGTTTTATTAGCAACGTAAAGCCGTTGTATCCCGAAAAGTATATTGATCATGTTGTCACCAGCGGAGTAAAGTTAGATCACTGGTGCAAAGAAGAAATGTATGAAAAATATGCAATTGAGCTGATTCTCAAGGAGAGCGTAGAAACTGCATTAGAACGCAGTATTAATACTATGGTCGAATGGGCTGCGGATAAAAACAGCATGTATAATAATTATTTTTTACATGCTTCGACCAATAGAATAACCTGGGATATAAAGGATGGAAAAATTTCTCCGTGGCTGGTCCTAAATTGTAAATCTGGTAAGACAGCACTTGCAAATTTTAACGAAGAACAATTGGGTATGTTAATCAATATCATCAATCCTCAGCATTGGGCTGTGAGATTTAAAAGACAAGTCAAGGATGTTGAACTAGTAAAACAAATAGCACAGCAGGCAGGACTATGAACAGAACATTACAAGACGGAACAGTTGTACCAGCAATCGACATTACTGTAACATTAGAAGTATATACTAAATGTCTTGCAAAATGGAAACTTGTGGATATGGAAACTGGTGAAGAATATATCGGACAGTTACCACAAGACAACCGCTCACACTGGAAAAAAATAAATGGACATTGACATCGACTTTGCTGACAGAGATGCTATTCTTAGTTTGCTTGCACACCGAGTAGCAAAACTTGACTCTGGTAAAAAGCACAATACTGGAATTTATGTAACAGAGATTCCAGTAAATCCTGTTGACAATTTAGCAACCATTGATTATAAAACAGCAGAGACTAGGGGATACTTTAAACTTGATTTCCTTAATGTGAGTATTTACAAAGACATTAAAAACGAGGAGCACCTATTATCGTTGATGAATAGAGAACCCATGTGGGAACTGCTGGAGCATCAAGATTTTACTGATCGAGTGTTTCATTTAAACGGACATCATAATATTTTAAAACAGCTAAAGCCCAGCAGTATAGAACAACTAGCAGCAGTGCTAGCAATTATTCGACCAGCCAAGAGGCATCTGCTAGACTATACATGGGATCAGATTTCAAAGGAAGTTTGGACCAAGCCCGAGAATGGTGATTACTATTTCAAGAAGGCACATGCAGTTTCCTACGCAATGGCTGTGGTAGTACACATGAATCTGTTGTGTGATATGTTTAACGAATCTTCTTGATCAGTTGAACACTTTTTCTTTTGATTCTTTTGTTAGTCAAATTGTTGACATTAACACAAGGACCAACAACTATTTTAACATCCTTGCTATTCATTGTCATCATTGCATATCTTAATTGTTCAAATTCTTTTCTTAAAAATATATTAATTGGAATCAATCTATTTGATTCCCACCACCAAATTTCGCCAAGCTCAAGTAATTCTTTTTTATCAATTTCTGATCGCAATGCAGTGTAAACAAACATAGTGGTAACGTACTGATCTTGGTTTGAAATTATGCCCACATACTCTTGTCCGCCGTACGCAACGACACTCACATATGGAAATTGTTGTTCTATTTCTTTTAATAACATTTACAATAAATACACTATAATTAAAGGATTCGGTATGCAACTAACACCTAGATATTTAGTCAACAATTTTACTTATGTAATATCGAGTGAAACCGGATTCGTAGTGGAGTATAGACCCGTGTATAGTAGACAACTAAAAGTATATAGAGGCATAGACAATGCCTTACAATTTAGATTATTAAATGCAGATCAAAAACCTATGTTTGTCGAAGGCACTCCGGTATTTGTGGCATTTGACGAAAACGGAAATCAGATAATAGAACGCAATTGTACAGTTACTGATGATAGTTCTACTGCATTAAAAGGAATGTTCGAAGTTACAGTTACAGAAAACGATTTGTTGAATGTGAGAGAACAATACCTCACATATAACATTTATATCACTGACGGCACTAGCAAATCTTTAACTTATGCAAATAGGAATTTTGATAGTTCCGGCATCATCTATATAAATGGCAACAGCTTTCCTGGAGTCAAAGCAAGTAAAATTGCAACCAATTGGATTTTAAACAATGAATTTTATTATGCTACATTGGACGAAACTGGTGAAAGACTAAGTGCAGATCCCGGACTTAATGGTAATAATGCACTGCATACTGTAGCAATATACGCAAACGGATACATAGGAGATATTGTTATACAAGCAACACTTGAAAATACCACCGATCCGTCTTATTGGGCAGATGTTGCTACTGTAACATTTACTGGTGCAGAAACAGAACCAGTACCAGTAAACTTTAATGGTGTATATACCTTTGTTCGTTTTAAAGCCACTGACGATACTATTGAAAAGATACTGATCAGAAACTGATTGACATCTGTTGATTAGATGCTAATATAATACTATGAGCATCGTATCAGATACAATTACAGCACATTTACCTGCAAAGCGTAAAACCACTCCTAGCGGCTGGACCAGCTTTAATGCGCCTTGTTGCCACCACAATGGCAACAAAGCAGATACTCGTGGGAGAGGCGGCCTCATATCCGAAGGTGAAACAGTTAGCTATCATTGTTTTAATTGCGGATTCAAAGCCAGTTGGCAACCAGGCAGACCGGTGTCACACAAGCTGCGTAAGCTTCTACAGTGGCTGGGTACTGCCGATGATACAATCAACAAGCTGGCATTGGATGTCATGCGTATAAACGAAGGCGTTGAAGTAACAGAGCGTAAGATAGAAATGCCCACGTTTGATACTGTGTCATTGCCACCTGATGCAATAAAAGTAAATGATATTGTTGACTTTAATAAGTTTAACTTGGCTATACTCGAATATATGTTTGCACGTAAACTGAACTTAGATGATACTGACTATTATTGTAGCCCAACGTTGGCATATCGTGATAGGTTGATTGTTCCATTTTACTATGAAAAACGTATAGTTGGGTGGACTGCTAGAACTGTTATTCCAGACAAACAACCCAAGTATCTTACAGAATCACAACCTGGGTTTGTGTATGGATTGGATACACAAACTCATAACAAGGTGTTTGTAATTGTAGTCGAAGGACAACTCGATGCTATACATATTGAAGGGTGCGCTCTTGGCGGCAGCGAGATCAATGATGCACAGGCACTGTTGTTAAACCGGTTAAATAAAGATGTTATTGTTGTTCCGGATCGAGACAATGCAGGCCGCAAACTAGTAGAACGTGCCATCGAATTAGGATGGCAAGTGAGTATGCCTGAATGGGATCAAGGTATTGATGATGTAGGAGATGCTGTAGGAAAATACGGCAGGCTATATACATTATACAGCATTGCAAATGCTGCACAAAGCAGTCCACTTAAAATTAGATTGAGAGCAAAAAAATGGTTTACTTAAAAAAGATTTGGTATATAATTACTTGGCCGTACACATATGTCAGAGATGAAATACGTTTTAGAAAACGCCTTAAAGAACTTCGCAAACGGGACCCGTTTATATACAAATGATTACTTGGGGGATAAGTGCAAACAGTCACGATGCTGCTCTAGTAGTGTTTAAACATCAACCTTGGAACACAGACAGCATGGAGTTGCTGTATGCAAGCCACAGCGAACGCTACAGTGGCATTAAAAACGATGCACATTTAAACGCTGCACTGGTCGATGATGCAAAACAATATGGTAACCCTGACGAGGTGATATGGTATGAAAAACCCGGACTTAAAACACTAAGACAACTACAAGCAGGACAAGGATTCGAATACTTTGCTAAGAACAATATTAAATCATATCTTAAAAATTACGGGATTGATGTTCCTATCCGTTATGCTGGTCATCATAGGTCCCATGCTGCCGGTGGATATTTTAGCAGCGGCATGGATGCTGCTACCATTGTGGTTATTGATAGCATTGGTGAATTTGAAACGCTCACGATCTGGAATGCCAAAGGTACCAAATTAAAAAAAATATACAGTCAGGGGTATCCTCACAGTATCGGACTTTGGTACAGTGCTATGACGCAACGTATAGGACTCAAGCCTCAAGAAGACGAATACATCCTTATGGGCATGGCAGCATATGGCGACCCTCTAAGATTTATGAATGAAATACTACATGAGTTTTTCTATCCTGTTGATCACGACGGATTAAAGGATATCTTTTTTAATAGGCCCACGGTGAAGCTGCGGCACAATCTACACCAAGGGTGTATGTGGTGGCGACCAGAACTCAATACACCCCAGGACTTGATGGACATTGCTGCTGGTGTACAGGCAGTGTATGCGTACTTGTTGAAGTATATCAGCAATTGGGCTAGATGGAAATCGCCATCAGGCAACCTTGTGTTGATGGGAGGGTGTGCGTTAAACTGTGCAGCCAACAGCGCCATATACAAAGATTGGAACCGTGTTTGGATTATGCCCAATCCTGGTGATTCGGGCAGTGCTATAGGTGCTGTGCTAAGTCACTACAACACGCATATTCGATGGCCGGGTCCGTACTTGGGTCACAACATCAAAGGAGATTATCCAGTCGAACAAGTGTTACAAGAGTTGCTGACCAATGGTATCTGCGGTGTTGCTAACGGCCCAGCAGAGTTTGGGCCGAGGGCATTTGGACATCGAAGTTTACTTGCCGACCCTAGAGGCACAGACATCAAAGATCGAGTCAACAATATCAAGCAGCGACAACTTTTTAGACCCTTTGCTCCAGCAATATTGGAGGAACATGCAGCTACCTATTTCGAGGGACCTATAGGTCCCTACATGCAATACACTAGCACTTGCACGGATCCCGGATTACCTGCAATCACACACGGAGATGGCACCAGTAGGGTACAGACAGTTTCTAAAGATCAAAGCCCAGGCTTTAGACGTTTGCTAGAACGTTGGTATGAGGAAACAGGATGCCCTGTGTTGCTGAACACCAGTCTTAATATCAAGGGCAAGCCCATAGTCAATACTGTGGCAGATGCACAAGCATTTGAAAACCATTACGGAGTTACAGTATGCACGGCTGCTGTAAAAATGTAAACGTTGCACAACATATTGAAATCATTGATGTAGACAAGTACAGCTATCGTGTTACAATACATTATTGTAGCAACTGTGGTAGTTTAAAAACAACAACAAACCTAAGAGAAATAAATGGCAACTAGACAAAACACTGACTACGGACTTGATATCCAAAAGATTTATTTAGAAATGTTCATGACAGACGCAGCCAGCTTTGTTCGCTGCCAAGGTGTGTTTGATCCAGTGGCATTTGACAGACGGTTACAGCCAGTTGCACAATTTCTCAACAACTATGTAACCGAACACAATGCACTACCCACATTTGATATGGTCAATGCTGCAACACACAGTGATTTAAAAGATCCTGGAAGATTGCAAGACAACCACTATGACTGGCTGTTGCAAGAGTTTGAAACATTTAGCAGGCACAAAGCATTGGAAGCAGCCATTCTCAAGAGTGCAGACTTTTTGGAAAAGGGCGAATACGGCCCAGTGGAAGCAATGATCAAACAGGCTGTGCAAATTGGACTGCAAAAAGACCTAGGCACTGACTACTTTGCTGACCCAAGAAGCAGACTGGAAGGTATCAAACAAAACAACGGACAGATCAGCACTGGCTGGACCAGCTTGGACAAGAAACTGTTTGGTGGATTCAACAGAGGCGAGCTCAACATCTTTGCAGGCGGATCAGGATCAGGCAAGAGTTTGTTCATGGCCAATCTAGGTGTGAACTGGGCACTGGCTGGATTGAATGTGATGTATCTCACATTCGAGTTGTCAGAAGCACTGGTGAGTATGCGAGTAGACTCAATGGTAACTGGTATCCCCACCAGAGACGTGTTCAAAAGCATTGACGATGTAGAAATGCGAGTGAAGATGATTGGTAAGAAAAGCGGCAGCTTCCAAGTCAAGTACATGCCCACAGGCAAGAACGCCAACGATGTGAGAGCATACATCAAAGAGTATGAAATCAAAACTGGCAAGCGAGTGGACGTACTGTTGATCGATTACTTGGATCTTATGATGCCCACTGCTGTAAAGATTTCAGCAGAGAACTTGTTTGTTAAAGACAAGTATGTATCAGAAGAGCTACGCAACTTGGCTATGGAACTCAACACAATCTTTGTTACAGCGTCACAGTTGAATCGAAGTTCGGTGGAAGAAATTGAATTTGATCACAGCCACATCTCCGGTGGTATCTCAAAGATCAACACAGCAGACAACCTGTTTGGTATCTTCACCAGCAGAGCCATGAGAGAACGTGGCCGCTATCAGTTACAGTTGATGAAGACTCGTTCAAGTTCAGGAGTTAACTCAAAGATCGATCTAGAGTTTGATGTGGACACCCTGCGCATCACAGACTGCGAGCAGGAAGATGATGACACTGCCCACAGTTCAAAAGACACCAGTGCTGGTTCCACAGTGCTGAATCGACTCAAACGCAACAGTCAAACCAAAACAGATTTTACTGACACCACAGCAGATTTAGATTCAGGACAGCCAGCCAGCAAAATACGTGCAGAAACTTCTACCAGTCAGCTGAAAAGCTTCCTCAACAATCTTGGATCAGACTGATGCTCACACTCTGGGCTTGGTTCGATCTGGATCAATGGTTACAAATTTAGATTGTAGGTATTGCGTGTCCATCACAGGACACAGTGAACAAGCATCACAGGGCTGTTGCAATGCTGCCAATGCAGCTGGTAAATTTTCATCATAGGGACTCACACCTGTATAATTGCTGTACAGGTGCGCAGCCCTTGGTTCAATGGGCAACTGTGCAGCCAACTCACGTCCCACTGCCACAGGCGCACACTGATACATCAACCCCTCCACTATGTAGTGACACTGACTGATTGGGCAATGACGATGTGCCTGCTGTGCATCACTGTTGTGAAACTTCAACTGTTTTTGATTGCTGACTATGCCGTTGGCCAAAAATCGATCACTGATCCTCACAATTGCTGCCAGCCGCCCACCAGCATACAACCGGCATTCTTTGCGGTGCAACCGAGGATCTTCCTCAAACGGCACAGTCACCAATTCAAAACCTGCAAACACCGACTGCAACACCGGCCAAACATTGTGCCAATGCGCAGTGCTGTGACAGTGTATTTCCAATATCACTCCAGCATCAAACCAGTTGTGCAACCACAGTGGATCGATGTTTTTCAACACTGTGCCGTTGGTGCATATTTTAAAATCTTCCACTGAATCAAATATACTGCGCAGACCCTGCACCCAACTGTTGCAGTGTGGATGCAACAGGGGTTCCCCACCTATGATGGTAAAATCTTCAACTGTGATCATTTTATTCCATTGTACAGCAGCAGCACAATTGTCCTGCCAATCATAGGATCCTTTGAACCGATAGTTGTTGAAACTGAGACAGTGCTCACAGGAAAGATTGCAGGTGTGATTGATGTACCACTGAACCATAGAAATGTGAGTTTTGTTTGTCATGTGTGATATTTATACAGCCGCTGCGCCGCCAAACACAGCCGCGCAGCGGCCAGCGTAAGCAAATTTTTAACACCATTAAACACGCAGTTAACCACTGTCAGCAGCCAGTGTGCGCACAGCATGTATGTTTCGAGAAATATCAAAACCGTGTCATACGGTAGCTATCGACACGCCGTTAGGGCCCTATCGACAGGGTTTAGAGTTTAACACCGTTTTATGGTTAATCCTTCATAGTGATACTTTAATCTAAACAATGTTGCAGCACTGCGATTGTGATGCCCCACAGCAAAGAGGTTGTCAAACCTGTGAGTAAAGTCAATGATGATGAATCCTGAGTGTGCCAACTCTATGCGCACAGTTTGTACTTTGCCCAGCGGAAACATCATCAACTCTTGAGGAAGGGTTAGAATATGAACCTGCCAACTGTACATGCAATTATTTATTGTGGACAGCACAGTGTCAATCACAGTGTCAATCACAGTGTCAAGCAAATGTCAATTGAACTCTACGTATGATCACTGTGGTGCTGCTGGGTGTGGTTGGATGTGGATCATAGTCCAACACTATTCCAAAAGTGTCTGCAACCACAAACTCACCCGTGAACACATATGTTTGAATGTTTTCAGTGCTGGTGGTGGCAGCGTTGTTGAGTATCAACCGTTGACCATCGTAGAGCTGCACAGTGCGATCCACTATCCTGCTCTGCCTCAATACTTCTACTACAGCAGTGATTTGAGTGTAATTGCCTGTGACGCCCCAAGTGTCAAACAACAGCGCATTGCTGCTGTAGTCCTTGAGTGTGCTTTCGGTGAGGGCTATTCCACGGATGGGCAGTACCGAAGTAAGGTTGTTGAATGGTATTTGGTCTGTTTCAAAAGCTGTGATGCGCATGATGTATTTATATTGCAGAGAGGGGTATACACAGTGTAAAAAAATTGTGCGCAAAAAATTTTGAAACCAGAAACTGTTGTGTGCCAAGGGGTCCCTACAGTCTGCAAAAGTTGTTGCGCAGTTTTTTATATAGAAGTACTTATGGATCCTGGGTGGTGTTTTGGCAACCCCATGAAAAAATAAGACTACTACGTGCGCTAAGTGTTTGTTTTTATTATATTATATGTGACCCCCCCCATCAAAAAATATTTTTTTTTTTTGATAACCCCTTGAAATCTAACAAAACTTTTTGCTCGCACAACACAGCAAGTGATGTTATATTAGTTTATTAATCACACAAGAGAAAAGGTACAGTG
>Ga0208646_1000171_pt1 | contig 45183 bp, 56 predicted proteins | sample AntAceMetag02UK8_FD_184762 | JGI IMG/M metagenome (GOLD analysis project Ga0208646, IMG submission 184762) | Saline lake microbial communities from Ace Lake, Antarctica - Antarctic Ace Lake Metagenome 02UK8 (SPAdes) (version 2) | ecosystem: Environmental > Aquatic > Non-marine Saline and... | reverse complement strand
GGATGGGCAAATTTCCAGGTCTGTTCAATCCCATTGTCTTTATTAGGTTTGTTGTTCTGCTTTAAACTTCTCAACTGAATTTTGATAACTTGAGAAGGTTCAATTCCATCATTGGGTTCTATTAACTCAGCATAAGATATTGATGAGGCAAACAGGGTAATCAGAATTACTTTGAATAGTATATGTTTCATTCTTATCATTACCTTCAAAAGTTTAGTAAATATAAATTTTATCAGCCAACCCATAACAGAGAACTGCACTAATGATTGTAAAGATTAATGGTGCAACTACAGCTTCATTTGATGGTAATTTTACACCGGTCTTATCAATCTTAATTGAATAAGTATTAACAATAAAAATACACAAATTTTGAACAAAAACTAAATTGAAAAATGCCCATGTATCCTCAACGCCATTGGGTCTTACAAACATGATATACATTGCCATCAGGAAAGTACCTAAAAACATAGCTCCAATCATTCTTAGGGTTGCTGTAGCAGTTTCATTTATTTGAAATTTATCTCTAAATTTTTGGTTTCCAATAATCATTTGATAAGCATAGGCTCCAACACCTAAGAAATGTACTACAAATAATATTAAATAAAAAATTCCGTTAAATTTTTCAATCATAAATTTCAATCATTAATTATAATTATAATACAGGATTTTTATTAAATGATTATAGGCTTTATGCGCACAGTAAATTTATACAAGAAATAGTTGGGTCATTTTGCACATGCAAAGTGACAATATTGGTTATAGTAAAAACTAATTATTTTCCTATTATTTGGTCATTAATGAAAAAAATAGTAATAACATTATTCTTAGTACTTTTCACAAGTTCTGCTTATGCAGGTTCATGCCCAATGATGGCAAAGAGCATAGATGATAAAATTGCAGAAGAAAACTTATTAAGATATACTATATAAATTTTATGAAATTAGACAGTCACCATAAACCTGAAAATATTAGTGATCGTATTGCATTTGGATTTACCAAATTTTTAAGGTTTGTTGCAGATACCTTCTTTAAAAAAAAATATGGGCATCGTGCTGTGGTACTAGAAACAGTGGCAGCAGTTCCTGGTATGATAGCTGGAATGTTAACGCATTTAAAGTCCATTAGAAAAATTGAAGATGATAAGGGTTGGATTAAGACCCTTTTAGATGAAGCTGAGAATGAAAGAATGCATCTAATGATTTTCGTCAACATTGCAAAACCAACGTCCATGGAACGAGTTATCATTTTAATAGCGCAATTCATTTTTATTCTAATGTATTTATTTATTTATATTATTTCAAAAAGAACAGCACACCGAATTGTTGGTTATTTTGAAGAAGAAGCAGTTTATAGTTATACTGAGTTCTTAGACGAACTTGATAGCGGTGAAATGAAAAATGAACCTGCTCCTAAAATTGCCATTGATTACTATAACCTTCCACTTCACGCGACTTTAAGAGATGTGGTCGTAAGAGTTAGAGAAGATGAAGCGGGTCATAGAGATGTTAATCATTCATATGCAAATATTTTAAACAACAAATTAGATCCTAACGAAGAACAACAAACAAATTTAAAAAAATCAAATTAGTAAAGAATATTAATTTTTTTAAATTAAATTTATATATTTAAGAAAGCTTAGATCGTCCGCCGTCGACACCAATGATTTGTCCCGTCATCCAAGAACTTTCTTCACTCAGTAAAAATTTAGCTAATGCTGCTGAATCTTTTCCTTCACCCAATCTTTTAAGTGGGTGAGCTTTTGCGATACCATCCGCTAAAGGTTTATTTTTAAGCATAGGTTCGGCAATTTTTGAGTGGCTTAAGCTGGGTGCAATACAATTGACACGAATATCAGGTGCAAATTCAGACGCTAGAGAAACTGTTAATCCTTCCACGGCAGCTTTAGCAGAAGCAATAATTGCATGATTTGTAAATCCTCTTTGAGCAGCAACTGTTGAAAATAATACAATTGAACCTTTGTTTTGTTTTAAACTATCATGATAAGCTTTTATAATTTCCACTGCAGAGTACAGATTAAGCTTCATACATTTTTGTAAATCCTGTTCTTTAACCATTTTAAGTGGCTTTAAATCTATAGAACCTACGCAATAAGCCAGCCCTTTGACATCAGGCGCATCAGCTTTTACCTTTTCAATAAAATTTTCTTCCAAAACATCAGCTACGGTGAAACTACAACCTAATTCATTAGCAAGTTGTGATACCAAATCTTCTTGTCTGGCGACAAGATGAATATCAAAATCAGATTGCTTAAGCATTTTAGCTAAACTGGAACCAATGGAACCTGTTGCTCCAAAAATAAGATATTTATTTGTCATGACGATCTAGATATATGCTCTTAGTTGTATTTTAAAGACAATTGCATTTATTTTTTTTGCAATAGTGTCTCACTTCTTGAATTGATTAAGTTTAAAACTATTTCTTGAATAAAAAATCTGTGATAATTAACAATAATGATAATTAAAACTTTAATTGGACTTAAGGTACTCGGTTTAACTTTTTTAGGTGGTATGGCTGTAGTTAAAGTTTTAAAAGAATGTTGTAATAAAAAAAATAAAAACTCCAATCACACAAAGATCGTCCCTATAACAAAAAAGGCTTAATAAGCTCTAAATATCGCATTAATTAAACCAAATTAAGGTTAATTGAAACGGTGTGGATGGGCTATTATTATATAGATAACGTAATGAGAAGACTAATTAGCTACGATTTCTTGATTATAATAATATCATTTTTAAAACTAAAGTTAAAATATAAATAACAGTTACAAAAATCGAGATTGTAAGCAACCAATATAATATGATCAATCTGTCTTTAAATATTTTTTGCTTTTCTACTGAATCAGAATCTTTTACTTTTGTAATAGATTTATTAAATTCATTTTTATCATAATGATCATAGGTAAATTTCCAAAAAGCATCTGGGCTGTTGTGATCATTTTCTATGTCAAGACTTTTTAAATAATTTGTTAAAAAATTACTTAAAAAAATTAAAACTACTAAAAATGAAATGGACCAAAGTAAAGTCATTGGTTAAAAAACTACTAAACTTACAACTCCTATAGTAAAAAAGCCAATCGGAACTGAAATATAAAATACCATCATGACTATATTACGGGGAATAAATCCTACAGGTTTGATTTTTGTTAAGTACTCTTTTCTTGCAAAATAAATTGAAGCAAGGGTTAGTAGAAAATAAGTTATAGGTGCAATCCATTCTAACGAAGAACAATCGTTACTACTCATACAATATGCTAACCAACTACCTCTCATAATCTATCCCTAATATTGTACGGTCTCAAGAACCACGTTTCAAGTTTGATTTAAAAGGAAAAGTTGTGGATAGATGAAATTATAAGGCTTTTAAATACTTTAAAGCTTTTTTGTATTTTTCTATTCGGGTGAGATCCTTTTCGGTTAAGGTACCTAGTCTACTCAAATCTAGGTTGTCTTCGATATCTGCCATTTTTACTTTGACAGCAATCTTATTGGTGGCAGCTCTCTTGATGAATTCTTGATAGTCTTCTTCTTCTGAGTGTTTAGTTACACAACGTAAGCTTTCAATCACAGAATCTTCAAAGCCTTCTTCCTTTAACCGATCAAAGGTCCAATCTGAATCTTCTACCACATCATGAAGGATCGCTACTATTTTTTCCTGATCACTGCTCATGGCATGCATGACTCTTATGGGATGGTGAATGTAATCATGGCCCCCTTTGTCCTTTACTCCCTTATGAGCTTCTTGGGCAATTTCGATGGCTCTTTCTAAATTCATTCCTACTGTCATGACCTTAGAGTTGCCTATAAAGAAATGCTACCGTTAAATTGGACTTAAAGCTTTATCCAAATCCCATAACAAACATTACGGCATTGGAACCCCGTGAAACGGCTGAAAAATGTTGGTTTTAGCAACAGAAAAAATGATATTAGAAGATTCTGTTTACTGCTAAGATTTAGGCTTTTAACATTTATCAAAAATGTGTCTTATAATGTGTTTTATTCATGGATAAAAAAGTAAAAATTTTAGCCACTCTAGGCCCTGCCATATTTAAGAAAAATATTATTAATAATTTAATTCATGCAGGAGTGGATGGATTTAGAATAAATTTTAGTCATAATTTAACTGGTATTGAAAAAATTGTTAAAATTATAAGGGACTGTGAGAAAGTAAATAATAAGCACATTGCAATTCTTGCAGATCTGCAAGGCATTAAACTTAGAATTGGTAAAATCTTAGGTAACCAAATCTTGCTAAAAAAGGGTGATAATTTTAATTTTGATTTAAACAAAAAAATTGGAAGCCAGAGTAGAGTGTATTTACCCTACCCAGAAATTTTTAAGAAAATTAAAAAAAATAATAAAATTTTAATTGACGATGGTAAATTTGTTTTTAAAATTACCAAACTTTCTAAAAGTTCCATTCAAACGATTTGTCAAAATGATTGTGCGGTTAAAAATTTTAAAAGTATTCATATTCCAGGACTTGAAGTTAATTTTGATAATTTAACAGCTAAAGATAAACGCGATATTCAATTTGCAAAAAAACTTAATTGTAATTGGATTGCACTTTCTTACGTAAAAAATTCTAAAATTATTCAACAAACAAGAAAACTTATTCCACGTGATGTCGGTATCATTTCAAAGATTGAAAATAAAAGTGCCATAAAAAATATTAAAGAAATTATTATAAACTCGGACGCTATCATGGTTGCGCGAGGTGATCTTGCAGTTGAAATTGGTGCCAATGAAGTCCCGCACGTTCAATTAGATATTGTCAAAAAATGTTCTGAACTTGGTAAACCCGTCATCATTGCAACACAAATGCTTGAAAGTATGATTGAGAATAATAAGCCAACCCGAGCTGAGATAAATGATGTTGGTACTTCTGTATTCCAAGGAACAGATGTGGTGATGTTATCTGCTGAAACAGCTGTTGGAAAATATCCTCTGCAAGTAATCCAGGCTATGAAGAAAACTATTGTTTCAACTGAAAAATATAAAAAAGAAAATATTAGTTTATTTAAAAGTAAAACTAAAATTAACAACGAACCAGTGAAAGCCATTGCGCTTGCAATTAAAGATATTGCTTACAATATTAAAGTTGAGGCTATTATTGCTTTTTCAGTCACGGGTAACACTGCAAGATTAGTTTCAGCCATAAGACCCTCTGCAAAAATTGTAACTATTTCTCCAAATATTAATATCTCAAGACAATTGTCATTACTGTGGGGCATTACTTCTATTACCAATAGCGATGCACAAAACTGGACACAGATGATGAAAATTTCAAAGGAAATTATTAAGTCTAAAAAATTAACTAAAGTAGGTGGTTATGCAATTATCACTGCAGGACTTCCTTTTGGAAAATCGAGGATGACTAACATGATCAGATTATATCAATTAGGCAAAAACTAATGCAAAAAGCACTTGCTTACCCGACATCTCAAAGTAGTTGCCTTAATGTAATATGGGAATATATTAAATTATGCTTACAGTGGGACAGTTTATAAAGCAGACGAAAAGACCAACCTGGACACTCAGTTCCAATAATACCGTACGACAAGCCTTACAGTTAATGGCAGATAAAAATATCGGCGCCATTGTTATTAAGGATCAAGATAAGCTTACAGGAATTTTTTCAGAAAGAGATTACGCTAGAAAAGTAGTGTTACACGGAAAAAATAGTACTGACACAAAACTCGCAGAAGTCATGAGTAAAGAGGTAATAACCATATCATATGACCTGCAGATTGATGCTTGTATGCAATTAATGACGGATAAACATGTTAGACATTTGCCGGTGATGGATAATGGTAAATCTATAGGAATTATTTCAATTGGCGATGTGGTGCGTCTTATGATCGATGAGCAAAAGCACTTAATAGAACAGCTGCAAAAATTTATAACTAACTAGACCACTCGGTTGGTACAATTAAAGTCTGCTTACCCAACAATAAACATATTTGCAGTTTTTTTTATGGGAGAATAAGAACGGATACAAAGTGTTGCCTCAATTCATTAAAAAAACTAGCTAACCCTTACCCTTTGCACTTCGATCTAGACATGAGTTTCCGGGAAATAGTTACTTGGTTTTAAAAGCAAAGGTCAAAAAAACTATGAAAAATTTTTTTGGAATAGTTTATTAAAAAAAATATCCTCAGATTCATCAATAGTATCAATGTCAACCACCTTGTATTCAAATTTTTTCATAATAATTAGCTTACAATTTTTGAAAAATTAAAAAGCCAACCAAATTGGTTAGGGCTTAACCAGTGCGGTTAAAAATAAATAAAATTAAGAAAAATCAATAATGATGTAATAATCTTATAAACATTCCACAATTAAGAATTATGCCTTTATATAATAAGTGATAAATTTCAAAAATGAGATCTAAAAAATTCAAAATGGAAAGGTTAGGATGATTTCCTAGGTAAAAAGCAGTAGCTGTCTAGCTGTTAACATCAGTCGCTTTTAGGATTAGATCAGAAAAGGTAAGAATGCCAAACAGCTACCATACTAATGATCTGTGAATCTTAACCAAAAAAATAAAATTATTCAAGATGGTTAATAATATTCAGGTGGGTTTTTTTTTTTGGAAATTCCATCAAAAATTATTGTTTTCATAGGTAAATTCTACTCAAAAGTCGCGGAAATAGAACCTTGTAAATTAAGTTTTGTTTTCTTCTTCAGATTTAATAGCTGGATTTAACTCCATACCCATCGGAGTAATACTTCTAGGGATGGGGAAAAACTGATTATTTTTACTGTCTACCACTGAACCAACTTTCATTCGGTATAAGGCAAAAAATCCAATCGAAGTATTTCCAACAACCAAAAAGATAAAGAATCCCTCCGGCCCAATAAATCCCATAAATAAAGAGCATACGAATGGACCAGCTATTGCCCCTAATGCAAAAGCAAATTGCAAACCAGCTCCTGCAGCTACAAATTTATCTTTAGAAATAAAATCGTTAGTATGAGATAGATTTAAGGAAAATAAAGGCAAACTACAAAATGCATAAAAAATAACAAATACATAAAACAAAAATTTAAAAAAAGATGAGGAAAAAATAGAAGAAGATAAAAATATTAATACAAAAGCAGCACCAGCACCTAACAAAGAACAAATGGCAATTATTTTTCTTCTATCTAATAAGTCAGAGACATATCCTATAGGAAATTGAGCCAGTGCACCGGAGACGGTAAGCAAAAAAGTAAGAAAACCAATTTCCACTAAAGTAAATTTCATCGACGCCGCATACACTGCAAATAAAGTAAATATTGCAGAATGGATAAATCCAGTTAATACCGAGCTTACAATACCTAGTGGAGATATTTTATACAGTTCAGAAATTGTTAAATTTTGTATTTTTTTAAATGATGGCGGTTTTCTTTTAGTTAATAAAATAGGTATGAGTGACAAAGACATTAAAACAGAAATGAGAATAAAGGGTTCAAAACTTTCAGGTTGTTGAAAATTGAGAAGAAGCATTCCTGACCCCATGCCAAAATAACTAATCATCATGTAGATAGATAAAACTTTACCCCTTGTTTGATTGGTAGATCGCTCATTGAACCAACTTTCAACAATAGTATAAATTCCTACCATACAGATTCCAGATAAAATTCTTGCAACAAACCAGGTGAACGGATGCACATAAATAGAATGAATTAAAATAACCAAAGACGCAGAAGAGGCCATTGCAGCAAATACACGAATATGCCCCACTCGATGAATTAAGGATAAAATATTTTTAGCTCCAATAAAATAACCCATATAAAAGCCAGACATCATAATTCCTGTAGATATCAGACTAAACTTTTCATATACCGCCCGAACGCCAAGCAAATTTCCTTGCAAGCCATGTGCCGTCATAATGAGTAGTAAGCCAATAAAGAGCGCCCAAGAGTTTTTTAAAACTTTAAACATAATTATTGATTATGCTTCTAAACAGTATTTTCAATATAATTGTAGGCAACTCCAGTCCCCTGCAATTCTTCTGATAAGCTGAATGCACCAAGTAACTATTGCTCTTTAGTGTCGCCAAGTAGGCTGTATTTGTTGTGGTTGCTGTGGGAGCTATGTTCGAGAAAAGTTAGGATTGTAAGAAAAAGGGTTTTTTAAAAAAAATTTTTAAAATTATACGCCTTTCAATCACTACATGAAAGAAATCTAAACCACTGAAAACAAAGACAAAAATATTTATTTTTTACAATTAAAAAAAAACCCTTGGTACGCAATGCTTAAAAATTCCCATTAATTTTATTTTCTTTATCTAACCCAATAAGCATTTGATTTTATTGCGATATAATTTGTTTTGGTTTCCCATTGGTTAATTTGACTTATTCTTTAAATGGGCAGACGGTAATGGTTGGAGGAGGACTAAATATGTCACCACCTGAAACTTGAAGGTTTAAATAAAATTAAACTTTCACAAGTAGAGTAAAAATAAGTAGACTAAAAATGAATTCATTTTTCTAAATGAATTCGGCAGAAATGCCATTTAAAGGGGGCTCTTTGGTAATTATTACCGAAGAGTCGTTCCCGACTAAATATTATTTATTAATGCTTTGTTTTAAGTTTTTGAGGGAAGTGTCACTAAATTTGGTTTTGTATAAATAACTTCCTCCAAAACCTATCACAAACATCACCACTCCAATGACTATCTTTATGAATATTTTGTCTTTCATTTTATTTTCTGAAATATTTTTCATTTTGATATTTAATGACAAGCTTGATTGAATTTTTTAAGTCTCCAATAATTATAAGGCCATGGAGTTAAAAATCCCACAGTTAACATAATCGGTACTATCCACCACGTAAGTTGAGCTCCACCTGTTAGTAAATAATCTGTTAAATTCATCGTGGTTTCCATAGCCACCATTGAAATGAAACTCATGCCACAAGCTGTTTTTAATGCTTTAACAAATTTAAAATCTTGTCTCATTAAAATAAAGGTTTCAAGCATAATGCTGGTTAGTAAACCATTGATGATTGCTAAGATCATTATACCGAGAACTGGAAAAGGGGTTTGAGTTAGTTGAAAATATAGTATGGTTCCAAAATCACCAATTACACAACCGATAACACACCACATAGTATTCTTGGCACTTTTTCTCCACGTGTGTTTACACGACCAATTAAAATCTTCAGATGTAATGTTTTTTTCTATCATTTATTAGTTGGTTTAAACTGAAAGAATTGTGTCACATCGCAAGTAAATAGCTAGGAGCATAGCAAGTTATTTCAATATTTTCTAATTCCTTAAGTATAATAAGCATTGATTACTGATTCATGCTTATTAAATAGAAATAATAATTTAAAACATAAAGCGTGAACCGATAACAAAGCTTACGTTAGTTAAATCTTTGCCTTCTTCTCTAGCCATGTCAGCAGTTTTACCAAATGTTTTTCCTAAGGATATACCAATATAAGGTGAAAGGGTTCGATCAACAAGATCATAACTTAAACGCAAACCTGCTTCGATAGAATTAAGGCCAGACCCAACACCTATTGCTTTATCATCAGAAAAAGCAAAATTGATATCCACCGAAGGCTGAAGAATTAAATAGTTTGTGATAAGAAGTTCATATTCAGCATCCAGTCTTGCAGATGTATTTCCTTTTTCGCTAAAAAAGATGTCCGCATCTACTTCGATCCATTGTGGAGCAAGGCCTGTCATACCAATAACACCATACAAACGATCTTCTTCTTTAGAAGGTGTATCTAGTCTCACGCCAGCTTTTGCATTAAAGAAGGTTGATAGAGGCTTTGAAAGCATTATTCTGTTTTCCAACTCTTCTTTATCACCTGATTTTGTATTGATTTCGCCGCTTGCATACCATTCCAAATTGATTTCATCGGTGCCAATAAGTGCACTGCCATTCCAGTTAAAAGATTCTCCACTTTTATCACTTAAACGATATTCGAACTGTTCAATACTTGCGCCGTAATAAACACCAGATTCCTTCGCATAAGATGGTGGTGAAAAAATAATTACAGCAAAAAATAATAATACCCACCATCGTTTATGGGTGAAAATATTTTTCATGTAACGCTATTTCTATTGCTGAGCACTAGACGTCAGGGATGCTTGCTGATTGGGAATACCTTCAACCACTATTTTTCGAAACATACCAGTATCCGCATGATAAGATAAATGACAATGGAAAGCCCATTCCCCTATCGCATCCACTTCTGTTTCTGTATAAAGTGTGGTACCGGGTGCAACGCTAACCGTGTGTTTAATGGGGTTCCATTTACCAGCGCCTGTATCCAATATACTCCACATTCCATGAAGATGCATAGGATGAGACATCATTGTTTCATTAACAAATTTAAAACGAACACGTTCACCATATTGAAGTTTAATAGGGTCTGCATCTTCGTATTTTTTTCCATTGATAGACCAAATATAACGATCCATATTTCCGGTTAAGCGAACTTCAATTTCACGAGTGGCATCTCTATCTTTGTATAATATTTTTTGTGTTTTAAGATCTGAATAAGATAGAAACTTGCCTTCATTATCGGCTTTAGGAGTAAGACCGCTTCCTGCAGCATAAAATGGATCAGCCTTAGAGTTACCCATTGTCATTTTGCTATGGTCCATTTTACCATCAACCATTTTCATTTTACTATGATCCATGCCTTTCATGGGCATTTTCATTTTACTATGGTCCATACCTTTCATCGGCATATCCATACTTCCATGGTCCATACCCATATCAGCCATAGTTAAAGTTGGCTTATCTCCCATAGTAGGAATGTTGGCTTGCATACCTTCACGTGGTGCAAGCGTTGCTCTGCCAAAAGCTGATTTGGCCATAGAAGCTGCAAAAATACTATAAGCGATATCTTCTTCTGGCTTTACAATGACATCATAAGTTTCTGCAACAGCAATTCTCAATTCATCAACACGAACGGGTTGTACATTGTTACCATCCGCTGCCACTACAGTCATTTTAAGCCCAGGAATTTTAATATCAAAATAAGTCATGGCCGATGAATTAATAAATCTTAAACGAATTTTTTCACCTTTTTTAAATAAGCCCGTCCAATTATCGCTGGCAGTTTTTCCATTGATTAAAGGAATGAAGCCTTGGACATCTTCAATATCTGTTTTCATCATTCTCATGCTACCCCAAGCCTTACGGTCATCCACGGTTTCAGATAAACCATTTTTTTTTGACTCTTTAATAAAATCTATTAATGTTTCTTGCTGTCGATTATAGTAATCTGGCATCATTTTAAGATTACGCATAATTCTATCTCCCGAATGTGGATGTGCATCCGTTAACTGAACAACATAATCACGGTCATATTTAAAAGGTTCACGTCCCTTAGATTCAATAACAATCGATCCATACGCTCCATCTGGTTCTTGAAAACCACTATGGCTGTGAAACCAATAAGTGCCTGATTGAACAATTGGAAAATTATAGGTGAATGTTTCACCGGGCTTTATGCCTTCATAACTAATATTGGGAACTCCATCTTGTTGGTAAGGTAAAATTAATCCATGCCAATGAATAGAGGTACTTACATCTAAATTATTAGTTACCTTAATCGTAACATCTTCCCCTTCTTTAAAACGTAATGTAGGCCCTGGGGTTGCTCCGTTATAACCAATGGCTTGGCGTTTAAACTTACCTGCATCCAATGTAACTTTATCAACGCTAAGATTATAAGTTTCAGCCATAGCAGATAGGCTAAAAAATATTAACAATATCAATGAAGTTATTATTTTCATAAATTTTATTAACTAAATTTAACCTTAGCAACCATTCCAGCATCGTAATGACCGGGAACATTGCAAGCGATCTCTAAAGCTACTTTATCTTTAAATTTCCAAATAATTTCATCTTGCTTGCCTGGTTCTAATAAAACACTGTTAGGGTCGTTATGAGTCATTGGTCCATTCCCCATGTCCATTTTCATAGCTTCTTTATTAATACGGTCTACTTCTAAGACACCATGTTCCACCATCATCATCATTTCTTTTTGATGCTTTAGATGCATTTCAGCTGTGCCAATATTAAATTCATGAACCATTGCTCCCTTATTTTTAACAATGAAACGTACCGTTTCCCCAGCTTTGATGGAAAAATCTTCATGTTCATAATAATTATCAAACATGGTCACTTCAATGGTTCTGCTAACATCGCTAGCTTTTCCGGGCTCTCCCTCATAGCCACCAGAATGTTTTCCGGCTGCATGAACCCATGATGTAGATAAAGTTGCTAACAAAACTGATATAGAGAGAATAGATTTTAAATTCATAATGTATTTTTGCATAATTCCTTTTAATTATTAATTGTTGTTTTTTAAAATAATGTTTATAAACCTTCCGCTAACAGGAGAGTCAAGTTAACCTTAAGAGTTTAAATGTGTAATATTTCTTAGCATAATCGTCTAGAAATATTAGTTTTTACTCTTTAAAAGAAAGTTTTAAGTAAAAGAATTACAAATTTTACACAAAGTAGAGAATCAAATGAAAATTAGTGAAGCTGCAAGAAAAATCAAAATTCCAATTAAAAAAATAAGGTATTACTCTGATATTGGACTTATTAGACCCAGTAGAATTAATAATGGCTATAGGGATTTTACAGAAAACGACTTAATAAAACTTCAATTAATAGTAAAATCAAGATCTTTTGGTTTTTCTATAAAAGAGTGTTCAACGCTAATAAAATTATTTGAAAACAAAAGTAGATATAGCAAGGATGTTAAAAAAATTGCTGCACTAAAAATAACAGAGATCGAAAAAAAAATTAAATCTTTAAATATGTTAAAAAAAAATTTACAAAAAATATCAAACCAATGCAAGGGTGATGATAATCCCAATTGCTCAATTTTAGATAATTTAACATTACTAAATTAAATTATAGTTTTAGACGAACGCGTAATTATTTTTTGAAAGTTTTTATTAATTCATGAAGATTAATTTATATAGTCATGAATACAGAATATTCCCCATCAATAAGCTGGTAAATAACATAAGGCGCTTCTTTATTTCCTGGCATACCAGGTGTTCCTATGGGCATTCCAGGCAAAGCTATGCCGTCAATATCAGGTTGTTCTTTTAGTAATTTATTTATCGCTTCAATAGGCACATGACCTTCTATAAAATATTTACCCACAACACTAGTATGGCAAGATTGCATTTCTCCTGGAATATTATGTTTTTTTTTAATCGAATCGAGACTTGTCATATTTGTTTTTTTTACTTTAAATTGTTCTCCTTCAAGAAATGAAACATATCCATCACAGCATCCACAAGTTGGGGTTTTGAAGACTTCGAATGTATATTTACTAGATTTTGCAACAGGAAAAGTATCCTGTTTATTGGTGACAAAATTAAAAATATAAACAGACGATATTAATAAAACTACTAATATAACTGATATAGAAAATTTAGACTTTAAATTCATAATTTATTTTTTCTTGATTTTTTTTAATTGTTAATTGTTATTTTTTTATAATTACACTCATAGTAATGAGAAATTATCATAACTCTAAATAAGCAGTCAATTCAACATTGACGCAGTTGCACAAATATTAATTCTTCATTCAAGACAATAAAACTATGTGAATTGGCTGGGAAAGATTAGTTTGTTTTAAGAATCTTGGTTGTAATCTTCATCGTAAGGTAAGCTCGATGCGTATTCTGACGGTTCATTTTTTTTAGTAACTTGTTCTGTATTTTTAACTTCAAAGTCTTGGCCTAAAAAATCAAAAACCTTTTCATCAAATATAAGATCTTTGTAGGCAATTTTTCTAATTAGATAAATACCTTCCATGGATTTGGCTCTAGATAATGCAACATAAGTTTGGCCATGAGCAAAAGAACCCCTGTCCAAATCAATCGCTACTTTTTCAAAGGTTTGTCCTTGGGATTTGTGGATGGTCGAAGCCCAAGCTAACTTGAGTGGATACTGGGAAAAGGTTGCTACTACTTTGCGGTTAATTGTATCGTCAGCAACAGTGAATTGAATTTTGTCCCATCTACTTTTTCCTAAAACAAAAACTTCATCTTTAATTTTAATACTAATAGAATTGGGCTTTAATTCATGAATGATTGCAAGGGTTCCATTCGACCATCGTCTTGGTTCATTGCCAACATCATTTTGAGTTAACATCACTTGCGCTCCTACTTTTAACTTCAATGTCTCTGGGGATGGACAGTCTTTTTCTTTAAAATCTCCCTTGATCGATCCTGCATATTCAAAATGCTTAGAATCTAATTCTGATAATTTCGAATTATTAATTTTATCTACTTTGGCATTGGTGGTGGAAAGTAGAATAACGCCATTCGGTACTTTAAAACCAGGTCCTTGATATCTTTGATTAATGTCTGCTAAATCTTGATCGTTGACTTTGGCTATTCTGAATTTATTCAATAAATCAATAAATGATTTATCGGATTGTCTAAATATTTTAGTTAATTCATTAATTTGAAAATTGGATTGGTAAAAAACTTGAGAGTTAAAAAAATAACTACCATCGGGGTAAATACTTCTCATCACATCTCCTTCTAAATTTTGATTAACGATGGGTGAAAGCTGTAACAAATCTCCAAACATCACTACTTGAACGCCACCAAACACTTTGTTGTTTCCTCTATTCTTTCGCAATGATTCATCAATTGCATCTAAAATATCAGCTCTCATCATGGAGCACTCATCAATCAGCAACACTTCCATTTTTTTCAACAAAGCTTTGTCTTTTAAAAAACGAACGTCTTCTTTTCTAATAAAAGTAGGTGGTAATTTAAAAAGCTTATGGATCGTCATGCCTTTTGCTTTAATTGCAGTCAAACCCGTAGGAGCTACAATGGCATGAGGTCTTTTCGTATTCTGTCTAAAATATTCAAGCAAAGTAGATTTTCCACATCCTGCTTTTCCGGTAATAAATAAATTAGATTTGGTGTTTTCAATCGTATTAAAGATGCTTTTGAACTCTTCGGTTAATACAAAGGAGCTGGGTAATTCTGTTCCAGTATCTAGTTCTATTTTATCAGCCATTTTTATTTTTTTTCTTAAATATGAAAAACACAACTATCAGAATTGTCTGGAGAATAGTAAAGATAACAAAATGAGTAAGGTAGAATGTGGAAAGCTTTTAAATATCTTCAGTAGTTTAATATTGTTCATTTTGGTCTAGATCTTTCTTAATCAAGACAACTTAATCTAACTTCATAATCTGAATAAATGAGGGTATTGGGGCCACTAAGTCGATAAGTCTTCATTTTTTTTAACTTATAACCTAATTTTCGGTAGTTACGGATAGTTTCAGCAGCTTTTCTCCGATATTTGACATTTTTCCACCAAGAAGTATTTCCGGTTTCAATGACAAATTTACTTTTCATGGTCTAAAATAAACATTACATTTGTCTTAGAATTATACAAATATAAATTAAAATATTTTATGAAAATATTAGATCTTAGGAAATTAAAAGATAATAAAGAAAATTTTTATTTCCAACCGGACACACCTATTAGCGAAATTGCTTTAGCTTTAAAAGAGCGAAGTATTGGTGCAGTGCCTATTGTTGATAATGCAAACAAGCTAGTGGGAATCGTCTCGGAGAGAGATATAGTAACTAAACTGGTGGTAGAGGCAAAAGATGCTGATTTAACCACTGCTAAGGAAATCATGACAAGTGAGATCATTGCCGCTAAATTAAATGACAGCATTGATTCAATTATTGCAATAATGAAAAATAAAAATATTCGTCATATGCCTGTGGTAAATGAAGATAATATTTTGACCGATTTCTTTTCCATACGAGATTTTTTAAGAGCAGAAATAGAAATGAGCACTGACATCAAACAAAAACACAAAAATATTGTGCGTTATCAAATTACTGTGTCTGCATTGTTAATAATACTAACGGTATTGGGTGCTTTTTTTGATTTCTTTGATAAGAAAAACTTAGTTATAGTTTTCTCATCAGTTTTTTTAGTTATAGGTATTTCCGCTGTCATGACGATACGTAATAACAAAAATTACAATCCTGAGAATTACGACTCTAAACTTTAATAAAACAAAAGCTTAAATACAAATTTGGCTAAGCATCCAAAGTACATACTCTATTAGTTCACGGAAGGGACTTTGTTTACCTCCGTTAATATCTTAGGACATTATGTGGAAGGCTTATATAGTTAGGTTATTAATTATAAAATTTATAAAAAATGAGCTTTCAAAAAAATGTTAATTTGCATGTAGACAATTCTGCAAAATTACTAAATTTTAGTGATGATTTATTAGAGCATATAAAGTCCATTCACTCTCTGATTAAAGTGAATGTAGGAGTTGAATTGGATGGTGCAATTCATAACTTTACCGGATGGAGAGCGGTTCATTCGGAACACATTCTTCCTAGCAAAGGTGGAATGAGGTATTCTGAAAGTGTAGATCAGGACGATACCGAAGCATTGGCATCTTTAATGACGTACAAATGTGCCATTGTTAACATTCCTTTTGGCGGATCTAAAGGGGGTTTGAAGATAAATCCAAAAAATTACACCCTGCCCCAGTTGAGAACTATCACCAAAGCCTTTGCAACTAAGTTAATCAACAAAGGTTTTATTTCTCCAGCACTAAACGTTCCCGCTCCTGATGTTGGCACATCTGAAAGGGAGATGGAATGGATTATGGAAACTTACAAGTCTCTCAGACCAGATGACATTAATTATAGAGGATGTGTCACTGGCAAACCTTTGCACAGCGGTGGTATTGCGGGCAGAACTGAGGCTACGGGTAGAGGTATTGAAGAAGCCATTAGGGAAATATTCAGACATCCGGATATTATTAAAGAAACTGGATTGCAAAATGAACTAAAGGACAACAAGATTGTTATTCAAGGATTTGGAAATGTGGGTAGCAACTTAGCTAAACATTTATACAATCGAGACCAAGCTAAAATTATAGCTATCGGGGAGAGAGATGGTTATTTGTTTAACGAAAATGGCATCGATATAAATGCTTTAAAAGAATTTTACCAAACCAATAAAAAAATTAACGATCCAAAACTGGGAGTGTTTAAAAACAATCCTAGTGAAATCTTAGAGCTACCTTGTGATATTTTAATACCTGCCGCATTAGAAAATGTCATCACCACAAAAAATGTGAATAACATACAATGTAAATTAATTATTGAAGCCGCAAATGGCCCCATTTCTTTTGAGGCTGATCAAAAATTATATGAAAAAGGAATTGCAGTAATTCCTGATATCTATGTTAATGCAGGCGGAGTGGTAGTCTCCTATTTTGAGTGGGTCAAAAATATTTCTCATATACGTTTTGGAAGAGTAGAAAAAAGATTTCAAGAACAGAAAATATTAGAAATTATTAATTTGATTGATAAAAAAACAAATACCAAAACAGACTACACTACTATTAAAAATATTCTGCACGGTGCAGATGAAGAGGATTTGGCCTTTTCTGGTTTAGAAGATTCTATGCGAAATGCATTTATGGAAATTTATAATACCAAAAAAGAAATTAAAAAATCATTTCGAGAAAGCACCTATTGTATTGCTTTAAAAAAATTAAGAAATTTTTATACGCCGGAAGGCTTTCCTAAAAAATAACCAATTAAAATTTATTGTTGAATGGGATTATCCAGATGACCTGTTTTGACATAAATCAGTGCCCCTTCTGACTTGGTAAATGGGGCGTGCTTACTATAACGAGGACTTCTTATCCATGTGCCGGTTGAGTAGCTATCATGCTCATCATGAAATTCTCCTTTGATTACAAAAATTTCTTCCCCGCCTGGATGAACGTGCGGATTAAAAATTGTATCAGGAGCCCACTTAACTAAAGCGGTACCAACGCTATCAAATTCATGAAGTGGCATAACGGATAGACCGGGAACCGTTCCTGGATGCCAAGTAGCAGTGTTTGTATTAATACGAACAGTTTCCAAATCCTCCGGATGAAAGTGTCTTAATTTTACAAACAAAGTGCAGCCTTGTTTTGAAAAAGGAGTGTGCGAACTCTTTGGTGGATTTCTAAGATAGGATCCTGCAGGATAATCACCAAATTCATCAGAGAATACTCCGTCTAAAACTAAAATTTCTTCTCCGCCTCCATGAACATGGCTAGTAAAAGAAGAGTCAGCAGCATACTTAACAACCGTGCTTGCGATAGCAACTTCTCCGCCAACACGATCTAAATATTTTCTCTCCACTCCAGGAATAGGTGATGGTTTCCAATTCATATCTTGGGTATTCATCACTGCCTTTAAGGCAAAATCAGCATTAACAATCATTTTAAATAGTTGCTAGACCAAGCGGCAATAATAGACGAAATGTAATCTGCATCTTTAGTTTTAGTAATTAAATGATCAGCTTTATCCAAGCTAATAAAGCTCTTTGGGTGGGACAAGGCATCATAGAGATTTTTAGCATTTTCAATTCCCACAACCTCATCAATGGGTGAATGCATTATGAGCACTGGTTTGTTTAAATTTTTAATAATCTCAAGTAATTTTGTATGATCAATGTCATCTAAAAATTGTTTTTTGACATTAAACTTTCTCCCAGCAATTTTTATTTCCGCTTCACCTTTTTCTTTAATAGTATCCACATCAGAAAAGTGTCTTTGAATATTGGACACATTAGATGGCGCTCCAATAGTAACAACGGCTTTTATATCTTTAAGCTTGGTCGCAGCAGCTAAAGTTGCTGCCCCACCCAACGAATGACCCACCATGAGAGTTGCTGGTTGATAATTCGAATTTAAAAATTCTTGCGCTTTTATTAAATCTTCAACATTAGATGAAAAATTAGTGTTTCCAAACTCACCCTCACTTTTACCAAGACCAGTAAAATCAAATCGTAAAACAGCAATTCCATACTTAGCAAGTTTTTGTGATACCTTGTCAGCAGCATACAAATCTTTAGAGCAGGTAAAGCAGTGAGCAAAAATAGCGTAGCTATTAATTTTTCCAGAGGGCGCATCTAACCTTGCTGATAACAATTCGTCACTATGTCCTTTAAATTTAATTTCTTTCATTTAAGTTTTTTCTAATTTTTTTCCCAAGCTTTAAAGCCATATTATTTTCTGCAATTGTTTCTTTTTTGGTAATGGCAAAATTAGGATTGAAATCTTTTTTAAAATAATTTTCTGATACTTTTAGATTTTCTAAGTCTTTTCTAGATAACCTACTTTTGGAGGATTTGGCATGGAGCTCTAATAATACTTTGTAGTGTGTGTGATACATGATCATTTTGTAAACTCGGAATGGGTAGGGAAAGCCCGTATAACGAAGGACCACTACTAAGGTTAAAATATAAGAGAGATAGATGCCAAATTTATCAATCATACCAGCTAATTGAAAAGGTAAATATTTATACAAAAAAGGCAAAGATCCAAAAGGCAGATCTATAATTTCTTTAGCACGCTTATTAATCGGTAAGTCATTAATGTAATCCATACTTGGAAACGTCGCCGCATCGGAAATTAAATTAGGAGATCTAAATTCTTGTTTTAAAATAGAACTGATGGCAACCACAATTAATGGATCTAAATTTTTTTTTGCAATCAAATTAACCGGAAGAGCAATCACTCTTATATCTTGTTCGGGTAAAGAGTTGGTCAGATCAAAACCACCTGCCTTAACAGTTTCGGCATACAAATAGTCAAATTTTCTAGAAATGACACTGGAAGTATCTAAGGAGAAAATTTGTAAGTTAGGGTTGGTACCTAACTGAAAAACAAAATTATTATTAGCGGGTAGTAAAAAAAAACCAACATCCAAATTTCCATTTTGAATCATGTCCAGATGCTTAGAATGCGTTTCTTTTACAAAGGAAGCATTGGTTTGATTAATTCCATACAATTGCAAAATAGTTTCTGCTAACAATCGTGTCCCTGAATTGTCAGGTCCAACACCTAGCTTCAATCCTTTAAAATCATTCAGTGAATTTAAATCTAAGCCCTTCTTGTAAAAGATAAATAAGGGCTCTAAAATTAATGATCCTACGGCCTCAACATTATCATACTGGACCTTTTTTAAATCTTGAGCAACAAATCCCAAACTCGTGTCAGAGTTTTGGTCATTCACATCATCAATGATCTTAATAGTGTCTTCTCGATTAATAATCCTTAAATCTATATTCTTTTCTTTTAATCTCTTCTTTAATAAAAGCGCAGAAGTATCAAAGAAACCTCCCTTAGGACCGGCGGCAATAGTAATTTTAGTTGTTAAAAAACTGTTGAGAACAATAAAGCATAATAACAATATGCTCAAAGCTGACAGGGTTAAAATAAATTTTCTCATTTATGATCTTAACCTTACAACTACCTATAAACAAATGTTAGATATTATATTGAACTTAAAGCTTTATCTGCCTTCAGAATGTAGATAAAAAACAAAATATGAAATTTTTTAACATAATCAAAAATACCTACGCCAAGTATGCTACCTTTTCAGGCAGAGCGACTAGATCTGAATTTTGGTTCTTTGTACTGTTTTATTACACAACTATTTTTCTCTTAACTTTTTCTCTGTTCTTTCTTGAAATGAACAAAATATTGATGTGGATCATGTATGCCTTTTCTTTAGGAAGTTTACTTCCCTATCTTGGAGTGGCTATTCGAAGACTTCACGATTCTAATAAAAGTGCCTGGTATGTCTTACTACCCATCGTTCCTAGTATTGTGTCACGATTAGAAGGTTTAGAGTGGTTTGGTATTGTATCTTTAGTAATTAGTATTTTATTATTTTCATTACCCAGTGATCTTAAAAAAAACAAATATGGGCCTGTGATTACTGTTGAAAAGAAAAGCGTAAAGAAAAAAACTAAAGCTAACAATAAAAAAAAGAAGAAGTAAATTTAAAAAAGTAAGAGGTTTATTTTAACTAGCGGAGTTTGAACCCCGCTAATTAAACTAAGTTTAAACTATTTTTGTTCGTCTGAACTTAATACACCATCCTTATTCATATCAAGACCATCAAAAGTAGATTCTGCTTTTACAGGATCTTGTCCTTCTGAAACAGCTTTCTCAATATACTGCTCTTTAGATACATCACCTTTAGAGTGAGCACCCGCGTAGGCAGAGTTTAGTGATAATGTCATCATGATCACTAGAGTAGATAGTATTTTAAACATATTTTTTTCTTTTGTTAATTGTTAGTGTTCGCATCATTGAGATTTGAACCGACGGACATTAATAGATGAATCTAGGCAGAAATATGGCGTCTTCACATCTTATCAACACGGTCAAAAGTTTTTTCAGCTTCCAACCGTCCAGTATAAATTAGCCTAACTCGCTTTTATTAAGCTTGGAGTTTTTTTACCATCTCTTTACCTACCGCTGCTGCAGAACCTGGGTTTTGACCAGAGATAAGCAAACCATCTACAATGACATGTTCCTGCCAAGGCTGAACTTTAGAAAACTTATAGGCCTTACCCATTAAACTCTCTTCTAGAAGATAAGGAATTTTATCAATTGTTCCAAAACCAATCTCTTCTTCTCTGGTAAAAGAAGTAACAGACTTTCCTTCTAAGATGGATTTGCCATTGGAAAGTTTGATAGGTAAAAATCCTGCTGGGCCATGACAAACAGCTGCAACCGGTTTTCCTGATTCATAAATATCTCTACTGATTTCAGCGACTTCCTCGTTCACTGCAAGATCGGTTAGTAGCCCAAAGCCTCCTGGGTAATAAGCACCATCATAGTCACTAGCCTTAATGTCTGAAACTTTCATTGTATTATTTAATCTAGAAGAGAACTCTTTATTATCTAATAGTGTTCTAGAAACCTCATCCTCTTCTAATGCGTCTTCTCCATAAATGGGAGCTTTGCCACCATTGATAGAAACGAGATCATAATCAAATCCAGCTTTAATTATTTCATCAAGAGCGTGCGTTAGCTCAGAGATGTAGGTTCCGTTTTTTTCATTAGTCTCGCCTAAAGTTGCGTGGTTCGTTAAAAAAATTACGACTTTCTTATTCATTTTTATATTTTTTGGTTGATTACTAAGAGAGTACATTTTAAAAAAAACCCTCGAAAGGTGCAAAAGAGCCCTATTTAATAAATCTAATAGATAAAACTAAAAGAAAATAAAAGAGAAAGAAATAGGTAAAGAAGAATAAGCATGTATACATGCCCTCAAATAAACCAACTAATATAAAGGAAAACTACTCATGGGATTTTTTACTGACCTTTTCACTAGCGATAAGCCTGAAACTGCAAAAAAAACTGTAAAGAAAAAAACTAAAGTTAAAGCTAAAACTAAAGTTAAAGCTAAAACAAAAAAAAAGAGCAAAAAAACTACTAAAAAGAAAAAAAGATAGTTTTAGTTAATTTTTCCTTTTACTGGAGAAGACGGGGAGGCAATATTAATTTTGTCCATTCTGCCTGATAGGTAAGATTGTCTTCCAGCAATCACTGCATTTTTCATAGAGGTTGCCATCAGAATAGGATTGTTAGCTTTGGCTATTGCAGAGTTTACTAACACTCCATCACAACCTAGTTCCATAGCAATCGCAGCATCAGATGCAGTGCCAATTCCAGCATCGACAATAACGGGAACCTTGGATTGTTTTTTAATAATTTCTATATTTAATTTGTTAGGAATACCTTGTCCGGATCCAATTAAAGAGCCTAAAGGCATAATGGCTGCCACACCAATTTCTTCTAACTGTTTGCATGCAATAGGATCATCCGAGCAATACACCATAACTTCAAAACCTTCTTTCACTAATACTTCGGCGGCTACTAACGTTTCTCTCATGTTGGGATATAAAGTTTTTTCATCTCCCAAAACTTCTAGTTTCACTAAATTCCATCCTCCGCTTTCTTTGGCTAATCTCAAAGTTCTCAAAGCATCTTCAGAATTAAAACATCCTGCCGTATTAGGAAGGTAGGTAATTTTTTTAGGATCAATAAAATCCATTAACAAAGGTTCTTTCGTATCGGTGATGTTAACTCTTCTTACCGCAACCGTCACAATGTCAGCGCCCGATGCTTCCACTGCATCTGCGGTTTCTTGTAAATCTTTATATTTTCCCGTTCCCACAATTAAACGGGAATGAAAAGTTCGTTCACCAATTTTAAAAATATCTGACATTTAACCGCCTCCAATAAAGGTTACTATTTCCACAACATCCTTATGAGCTAATTTAGTAACAGAGTATTTGTCTTTAGGAACCACGCTTTTGTTCAGTTCAATTGCAACTTTCGTCTTATCAATCGAAAGCTTACTCAAGAAATCATCAATATTGCATTCTTTGTCTAATGGATATGCATTTCCATTTAATTGTATTTCCATAGTTTTTATTATAATTAATCTTCAAGCTATATGACCTTAAAAATACAAATTATCAACGGTCCAAATCTAAATTTATTAGGCAAAAGAGAGCCTGATATTTATGGACATTTGACTTTAGACGAAATTAAAAAAGAAGTGGATAACCACTGTCAGCCAAAAAAAATAACTGCAGATTTTTATCAATCGAACATTGAAGGAGAGTTGGTTGGAAAAATTCAAGAAATATCAGAAACTGCTGATGGCTTAATAATTAATGCTGCTGCGTTTACTCATACTTCCGTTGCTATATTGGATGCTTTAAATACGCTGAACATTCCTAAAATTGAAGTTCATATCTCCAATGTGTTTGCTAGAGAAGAATTTCGCCACAAATCTATGATTAGTAAATCGGTCAATGGAATTATTTGCGGATTTGGATTGAATAGTTATATTTTAGCCGTTGATGCGATAGAAAGAATTATTAAAGATGAAAATAAATAAAGATTTAATTAAAACCCTATCTGGGTACTTGGAAGAATTTAAACTAACGAGTCTTAGTTATAAAGATGGAGACATTTCTATTAAAGTTGGAAAAGAAGCAAAAGTAACTGCTGTAGCATCTGCACCATTGGCAGCTGCTCCTAAAGATGCCACTGCAGCCAACGAACCAATAGAAGATCCCTCTCTTCACTTAATTAAAAGTCCTATGGTTGGAACTGCTTACCTTGCAGCTGAACCTGGTGCAAAACCATTCGTTACAGTGGGAAGTAAGATTAAAAAAGGAACGACTATTTTAATTATTGAAGCTATGAAAACCATGAACCACATTCAAGCAACCTCAGATGGTGAGTTAAAAGAACTTTGTGTCAAAGATGGTGAAGCAATAGAATTTGATCAAATTCTAGCAAAAATAAAATAACTCATGATTAAAAAAATTTTAATCGCCAATCGTGGTGAGATAGCAGTTAGAATTATTCGTGCGTGTAAAGAATTAGGAATTAAGTCCGTTGCTGTCCATTCCAATGTCGATAATGAATCGATGCATGTCCAAATGGCGGATGAAAGTATTTGTATAGGTCCGCATAAAGCACAAGACAGTTATCTAAACGTACAAGCCCTCATCTCTGCTTTTGAATTATCTGGTGCTGATGCCATTCACCCTGGTTATGGGTTTTTATCAGAAAATTATAATTTTGTTAAAATTCTAGAAGATCATAAAATTAAATTTATTGGACCCAGCTCTGCATTAATCAATAAGATGGGTGATAAGATCCAAGCTAAAAAAATTGCTAAAGAATTAGGATTACCAGTCATTAAAGGTTCTGAAAAAGGAGTTTCCGAAATTAATGAGGCTAAAGAAATTGCTAATAAGATTGGATACCCGGTTCTGATCAAAGCTGCTGGTGGTGGTGGTGGAAAAGGAATGAAGATTGTAGAAAAAGATTCTGAATTATTAGAAAATTTACAAATGGCTAAAAATGAAGCCAAAAAGTTTTTTAATAATGATGAAGTGTTTATTGAAAAATATTTCAAAAACCCAAGACACATTGAAGTTCAAATACTTTCAGATGGAAAAGATAATACGGTGCATCTTGGGGAAAGGGACTGTACTATTCAAAGAAGACACCAAAAAGTAATCGAAGAGTCCCCTAGTCCTGTCATTACAGCCAAACAAAGAGAAGATTTATTAAATACCTGTGTCCAAAGTATTTCCAAACTTGGATATGAAGGTGCAGGTACTTTAGAGTTTATTTATGAAGATGGAGAGTTCTTTTTCTTAGAAATGAACACTAGATTGCAAGTAGAGCATCCTGTTACCGAAGCGGTAACTGGCATAGATATTGTTAAAAGACAGATAGAAATTGCCTCCACCGGAAAACTAAGTTTAAGACAAGAAGATATTACATTTTCAGGTCATGCTATCGAATGCAGGATTAATGCAGAGGATTATCAAAAAAACTTTCAACCTAGTGCGGGTACGGTTACCACCTATCACCAGCCCTCTGGTCTAGGAACTAGAGTAGATGGATGTATTTTTCAAGGCGGGAAAGTTCAGCCCTATTACGATAGCTTAATTGCAAAATTAATTTGCCATGGAAATAACCGAGAAGAATCAATAGCTATTTCTAAAAGAGCTTTAGATGAATTTGTGATAGCTGGAATAGAAAGTACCATTGGCCTTCATAAAAAAATCTTACAGCATGATGATTTTGTGAACTCTAAATTTGATACGAACTGGTTAGCGAAATCAGATATTCTTAATTAAACACAACTCTCAATCCAAATATCATAATTGACATGTTCCATAGGATTGATTGATGGGAATCCAGAAAACATCCATCCATTATAAATATATACTTGGTCTTTATTTTTTATATTAGGATCTTGGATTTGCACAAAAGCAGAAGTTTTTAAAGAACCATCACTATTATCCAAGACACATCTTTTAACTAACACCTCTAAAGAATAAAATTTATATTTTTTATTGATTTGAATGGTATGGGTATTTTTTTTGGAAGTAATTTTATCCAGAATGACAATATTGGCTGTATTGGCATTGCTATCTAATATTGTTACGTCTTTTAGATCCTGACCAAGTGCATAGATAGGAGATAGAAAAATAAAAAGAAAGAAGTAGGCTAAGATTCTGGTTGCCATTTTTTATAAGAATCTTTTTTTTCTTTTTTGGATTTAGATGGGCTATAGGCTAATTTTGAGCCAGTGTAATTACGTTGATGTTCTTTAATCCAATCGTGATTCTCAAATTTAATTTGATCAGGAGTGGATAGTGAAGTTTTGTGAATCCATAAATGCCACTCGGGAGGTATCCTAGACGAATCAACATCGCCATTATAAATAACCCATCGTTTAGAATCATCTTTGTTTTGGTGATACCTATTTCCAAACTGATCTACTCCGACTAACTTTCCAGAAAAAAGTGTAAACAAAAATGTTCCAACGGTTTGAGTATTCCACCAAGTGAAAATTGATTTTAAAAAATTTATTAACATATACAAGCTTAAGTTGTTTTAATTTAAATAGACTTACCACACAATCTAAAATACAAACATTGTAAATTCAAATTGATTCTAATTTATAAAATATGAGCAAATACTTAGCAGAGAGTTTCTACACTTGTTTATTTAAAATTACCCACCAACTAGAGGAAGTAACCAACCAAAGCTTAAAAGATCTAGAAAATAGAAAAGATGGGAAGTTTGATTTAATTGACATCAAATTTAATAAAAGAAAAACCAAAGCTTTAAGCGATATTAAAAAGGGACTATCTTCAGACACTTCTACCCCTGCTGAAAAACAAGAGATCATCAAAGATTTAATACATTCAGCAGCTCAATCAGAGCCTGCACCAATTAAAGGAGATACATCTGTAAAAGATGGTAAATTTTTCAATGGCAGAAAGAAAATGCCTGACCGAAGAAAAGGCTACATTCAAAAATCTGAAATTGGTGGTCATAAAGTTTATTTACATATTGGGGAGTATGACGACGGTAAAGTAGGAGAGATTTTTATTGATACCAATAAAGAAGGTGAATTAGTGAAATCACTAATGAACAACTTCGCGATAGCCATATCGTTGGGCTTGCAATACGGAGTTCCACTAGAAGAATACGTAGATGCATTTATCGATACTAAATTTGAACCTTCTGGAAAAATTGCTGGAAACGACAGAATATTAAGTGCGACTTCTATTTTAGATTATATCTTTAGAGAATTGGCGATCTCTTATCTAAATAGAGAAGATCTAGCACATACACCCTCTATTAAAAAAGCAGATGTGGGTACGGAAGAAGAAAATGCAGAACAGAATAAGTTTTTAGATGTATTAAAAAATATCACTAGTAAGGGGTTTGTCAGAAGCCAATATAAAGAAAAGCTAGTAGATCTTAGTAACGTTAGACTTAATATTAAAAGTAAAAACGCTATTTAATCTTTTTTAAATTCAACTCTTTCAATTGCTGATCAGTTACGTCACTAGGAGCATTCATCATTAAGTCTTGAGCTCCTTGGTTCATAGGAAACATAGTTACTTCTCTAATATTTTTCTCATCCGCAAGTAACATAACAATTCTATCTAATCCCGGCGCAATCCCTCCATGGGGTGGAGCACCATACGATAAAGCGTTAATCATACCGCTAAATTTATCATCTACTTGATCTTTTGAATATCCAGCAATACCAAACAACTTATACATCAGTTCTGGTTTGTGATTTCGAATTGCACCTGAGGATAACTCGATACCATTACAAACAATGTCATATTGATACGCTTTAATATTTAAAGGATTGTCAAAATCAATATTTTCCGTCTTTCCTTGTGGCATAGAAAAAGGATTATGACTGAAATCAATTTTACTAGTAACAGGATCTTGTTCAAACATCGGGTAATCCACAATCCAACAAAAGGCAAAAGTATTTTCATCTATTAGTTTTAACTCATTGGCAATTTTATCTCTTGCTAAAGCTGATAATTTTTCTACCTCTGATTTTTTTCCACAAGCAAAAAAGATACTGTCTCCCACTTCTGCTTCACAAAGTTTCATCAATTCTTTAATAGCTGTTTCAGAAAACAATTTTCCGATAGGTCCTTTACCAGAAAGAACATTGTTATTATTTTCAATAGTAAGATAAGCCAAACCGGATGCACCCTGCTCTTTGGCCCACTTATCAATTCCATCAAAAAAACTTCTTGGTTGTTCGGATGTTTTAGTCGTTTTGATAGCTCTGACTAAAGAGCCTTGTTTGATTAGCTTTTTAAAGATTTCAAATTTAACTTCCTCGCTAAGAAATAGATCGGTGGTGTCATAAATCATTAATGGATTTCTAAGATCTGGCTTATCGGTTCCGTACTTTAACAATGCATCGTCATAGCTAATTCTAGGAAACACTTTGGAGATAACTTTTTTCTTTGAAAATTGTGAAAACACGTCGTTCATTAGTTTTTCTAAAATAGTAAAGATATCTTCCTGCTCCACAAAAGACATTTCAATATCTAATTGGTAAAATTCGCCCGGACTTCTGTCCGCTCTAGCATCCTCATCTCTAAAACAGGGAGCTATTTGAAAATATTTATCAAATCCCGCCACCATGATTAATTGCTTAAATTGTTGTGGTGCCTGCGGTAAGGCGTAAAATTTACCTGGGTTTAATCTGCTAGGAACTAAAAAATCTCTCGCTCCTTCTGGACTAGAGGCTGTTAAAATCGGTGTTTGAAATTCTAAAAATCCAAGCTGGCTCATTTTATCTCTAATGAAAGAGATCACTTTAGATCTAAGGATAATATTTTGATGTATTTTTTTTCTTCTAAGATCTAAGAAACGATATTTTAATCTTATATCTTCTGAATATTCTTGATCACTAAACACAGGCATTGGAAGTTCACCACAAGTTCCTAACACTTCCATAGAATCAACTACTACTTCCATCTCTCCAGTATCCAGCTCTGCATTGATCGCATCTGCTGCTCGTTTAATACAAGAGCCAGTGATCTTAATAACGGTTTCTAATTTTAATTTTTCTATCTCTTCAAAATGAGAGCTGTCCTTTTGAACTACACATTGAGTCATGCCGTAATTATCTCTCAAGTCTATAAATACTAGATTTCCATGATCTCGTTTTTTATGAATCCAGCCTGATAAAGTAACCTTTTCGTCACTATTCGACGCTCTTACTTCATTACAATTGTGTGTTCTATAAATATTCACTATGTATCTCCAAAAAATAAATACATTTAATAATTAAAAAAAACAATCAATTAAAAGTTAATGATCATTCAATCCAACCAAGATCTTGAAAAATTTTGCAAACTAGCATCTAGGAAGAAAGTTTTGTTTATAGATACCGAGTTTGACAGGCGTAATACCTACTATTCAGAATTGTCATTCATAAGTATCTATGATGGAACTAAGTTTTGGTTAATCGACTGCCTCACAGGCATCAAGGTAGAAGCTTTATCGAAAGTGTTAAATAATAAAAAAATTACCAAGGTATTGCATGGGTCTCAGCAAGATTTGGAAATTTTTAAACACCTCCAACTACCCCTAAACTCTTTATTTGACACACAAACAGCAGCCCAATTTTGTGGGTTTGAGCAGCCCATATCTTATGCCAATGCCGTATTAAAAATTTGTAAAGTAAGCTTGGATAAGCAACTACAAAATAGTGATTGGTTAAAAAGACCGGTCAATAAAAAAACTATCGAATATTTAAAAAATGATGTGAAATATTTAAAACCGCTGTACGCTTTCTTTTTAAAAGAATTAAAAAAAAATAAAAACTTTTCCTATTTTAAGGAAGAAATGTCTATCATCGATCAATCAAGCGACACCATCACTAGCAGTCTAATAAGAAAAAAAATGAACAGTAAGACAATCAATAATAAAAGCTTTCAAAGCTTGCTGCATACCAGAGAGCAGTTAGCACAGAAAAAAAATCTACCCAAAAATTGGATTTTCCCAGACTCAGGCATTTTAACGATCATAAAAAATAAAGAGTACAAGGACATTAAAGAAAATAAGAATTTAACTTTTCAAGAAAAGAAAATGTTCATAAACAAATTTAAAAAAATTAAAGTACAGAAAAATAATAACAAAATTACTAATGACAATATTATCAAGCTGATTAATATCATCCGATCTGAAGTCTCTAAGAATAAAAATATCTCAGAACAATTAATATCTAATAAAAATGACACCATTGCTTATCTGGAAGATGGTCTTAAAAAAAATAGCAAATGGAGAGAAAAAATATTTTATAAAATTACTGACCAGCTAGTCAAAAAAAATCTAAAAATTAAAATTAAGAAAAATACGCTAGCTTTTTAAATTTTAGACAAAACCAAATTAATTAATTTTAGGTCAATTTTTTTTTTATTCTTTAAACTTTCTTCATCAATCATAGCAGCAAATTTATTTACGGAATCATACGATCGTTCTATTCTTTTGATGGTATGCGTAATCAGTTCTTTCTTGATGGTAATTTGCTTTTCTGAAAGTTGTTTCATTAACACAGAGCCAAGAAGCGTATCTGAAGGGTTGGAAATTTCTAAGTTTAATATTGATTTAAAACGAGAGGAGAGATCCTGTAATTGAAAAGAAATGCGAGAGGTGTCTTGGGCGGAGGAAAATATTAAATATTTGTTGTTATTTTTAAATTCATTAAACAACAAAAAAAGAAGCTCTTCATCTATATTCTCTTCAACGTCTTCAATAATTAGACGCTCTTGAGATAAAGCAGAAGAGACAGTTTCTTTATTTAATGTATTTGCTGAAATTCTAAGAAAAGAATTTTTTCTCTCAAATACAGTTAATAAAAAAGTTTTTCCTGATTTTTTAGGTCCAAAAATATTGATAATGTTGTCATCCCAATTGGGCCATTTTCTAAGATAATTACAAACATCTTGATTGCTTTGTGAAATGCAAAAATCTTCTTCGAAGAAATATTCCTCCGTGCTTAGATTAAAAATTTGTTGCTCACTCATTGTAACTAATGACCCATGAGTTAAAATTTTCTTTTAAAAAAATACTTTGGTCTTCCAGTCCTTCTTGGAGATTCTTAAGACTGCCTGTGTAATATATTCTTCCTTTCAGAACTTTGGATGAGATTTCTAAGGTGTTAAGCTTTTTAATAGATGCATTTGCTAACAATTCATTTCTTAGCTTGTTCAATTGCTTCAAGCTTTTAAGTGGAGCAGTAAATTCTAACGATAGTTCGCTATCTGAAAAAGCGGTATTTTTACTTTTCCATAAATTCTCTACCGAATATTTGATTTCATCTACTAGTTCTAATAATTGAGATTCTTTAGCGTCATCGCTTTTAAACTCTTTGCTGAATTTTTTATAGTAAGTGACGCCAGACAAATTAAGCTTATATTGTACGTTACTTTTTTGGGTGTCCAAATCTATTAGTACTACTAGTGAATTGGTTAAATTGTATTTTTGAAGTATCAATCTTTCATCTATGTCTCTAATGCTAGTATTGTTTAATACTAGGTTTTTTTGATCAAAAATATCTCCTTCAGGAACCAAAAAAGAAACAAAGTAATTAGGATATTTGGATTTATCCCAATTTGCTGAAAAAAAATTATTCTCCCAAATAGTGATCGTGTCATTCTCTTTAATAATGGGAAATAACATAATCGGCTGACTGACCGTTTCTGTATAAGCGATATTTCTTGAATTAAAAAAATTCTTAACTTTGTTTTGGTCATAAACAACTGACAAATTAATTTCATAATTGTTATCTATTTTTCGTTCTCCTTGCAGGCTAACTGTTCTGGTCATTTCTTTGGCTAATTTTGAGTCGATATTCTTGATTTTCCAAAATTGAGATTCTAATAAAATTCTTTTGGAGAGGATTTGAAAGGAACTAATAATTCCCTTATTTATTAAATTTTGTCTAAAATTTTTTGTATTTTGAAAGCTTTCTTGAATAATTACATTTTCAACTCTATAAGCATCGCTATAACTGTAAGTTGCAGTGAACAAAAAAGATAACAACAACAAAATAATTTTGATGCTTTTAGCGAAGCTTTTAATAAAATAAAATTTAGTCATATTTATTATGTCAAAAAAAAAATTTACTTACAAAACAAGTGGCGTTGATATCAACACTACTAGTAGACTTGTAAAATATATCTCAAATTTATCAAACAAAACAAAGATCAAAGGTAGCACTATTAAATCATTTAAAAATATAGGTGGTTTTGGCTCTTTATTTGATCTTTCCCAGTACAAAATAAAAAACCCCGTATTGGTATCGGCTACCGATGGTGTTGGGACAAAATTGGAATTGGCTAATATCACTAAAAAATATGACACGATTGGAATTGACCTGGTGGCTATGTGCGTCAATGACTTGATCGTTCAAGGAGCCAAACCTTTATTTTTTCTAGACTATATCGCTATTGGTAAAGTGGTTCCCTCTAAATACAAATCGATTTTAAAAGGTATTGCTAGGGGATGTGAAATTTCTAAATGCTACTTAGCAGGTGGTGAGACTGCAGAAATGCCCGGGATCTATTCTAAAGATGGTTTTGATTTAGCTGGATTTTCTGTGGGTGTCACAGATAAAAAAAGAATTTTAAACAGCCAACAAATTAAAAAGGGAGACACTATTCTTGCCATCCCCTCTTCTGGTGTCCACTCGAATGGATTTTCATTAGTTAGAAAAATTTTAAAAGAAAAAAAAATATCTTACTCTGCAAAAAATAAAAAACTATATCAAGATCTTCTAACCCCTACTAAAATTTATACTAAAGAAATTCAAAAACTATTTGAGCAAAATTTAATTCATGGAGCTTGCAATATTACCGGTGGTGGATTAACAGAAAATATTCCTAGAGTATTACCAAAAAATGTTTCGGCCAAAATAGATCTTGCCAAAGTTAAAGTGAAAAAAATCTTTTCCTGGATTAGCAAACAAGGAGTAGATCAAGGTGAGATGTTAAAGACTTTTAATTGCGGTGTTGGATTTGTCGTATTTGCTAAAACTAACAATATAGCAAAAATTACCAAAGTATTTAAATCTCCCTATAAGCCTTATGTAATTGGAACTGTCACTGGTCCCTCTTCCTCCAACATGATCTTTGATGGCAATCTCAAATTTTAAAAAGAGAATTGCTGTTTTCTTATCAGGCAGAGGTTCTAATTTAAAAAATCTTTACAAATTTTCAAAAACTAAACCATCTAAATTTACGATCCATTTGGTTATTTCAAATAAAAAAGATGCCAAGGGCGTTTTGTTTTCTAAGTCCAAAAAAATTAAGTCTTATTCCATTGATAAAACAATGAGTGAATTTGAACAAAAGAGCTTATCCTTAATCAATAGAGAAAATATTGAGGTTATATGCTTGGCTGGTTTTATGAGAATTTTATCTAAAACATTTGTGCAAAAATGCAAAATACCAATTGTTAACATACACCCTTCACTTCTACCCAAATATAAAGGCTTAAACACTCATGCTAGAGCTATAGAAAATAAAGATGTATATGCAGGATGCACAGTTCACCATGTAACGTCTAAACTAGACGCTGGAACAATAATTTTACAAAAAAAAGTTAAGATACTTAAGAAAGATACGGTAGCAACACTTTCTAAAAAAGTATTAAAAGTGGAACACCAAATTTACCCTATCGCTCTTAATAAGATTTGCTAATTACTGTTTGAAAAAAAGATCTATTTCTCTTTTAGAACTCTCAGAAGAATCAGATCCGTGTACAGAATTTTTATCAATTGATATTGCAAACATTTTTCTGATAGTTCCTTCTTGAGCTTCACTTGGGTTGGTAGCTCCCATTAAGTCTCTGTTTTTTTGAATAGCATTGTCTCCCTCTAAAACAATAGCCACCAAAGGTCCAGAACTAATGTAGCTACACAAGTCTTTAAAGAAAGGTCTTTCCGAATGCATTTCATAAAATTTTTGAGCAAATTCTAGAGTTACATGAATTTTTTTTATTTCTTTAATAGTTAAATTGTTTTCTTCAAAAACAGTTACAATTTTTCCAATTAAATTTCTCTCTACTGCGTCTGGCTTAATGAGTGATAACGTTTGTTCCATATTATTTTTCGTAATGCTCCTTGATTAGTCTGTTTAGTAATTTTACTCCATAACCTGTTGCGCCCTCTGGGGTAATTTCTGTATCTTTTTTAATCCATGCCATGCCCGCAATATCTAAGTGAGCCCATGGTGTCTTATGTCTGATAAACCTTTGTAAAAATTGAGCTGCAGTTATAGATCCAGCACCTCCCGAATAATTAATATTTTGCAGATCTGCAATTTTAGAATCCATCAAACGATCAAAATTTTCATGAAGTGGAAATCTCCACGCTTTTTCATTGTCTTTCATTCCTGTGTCGTGAATTTGTTGTGCTAGTTTGTCGTTATTTGAAAATAATCCTGCATATTCATTTCCTAAAGCTACGACTATAGCTCCTGTCAAAGTTGCAAGATTGATAATAAATTTTGGTTTAAATCTGTCTTCTGTATAAGCGATAGCATCCGCTAAGACTAATCGGCCTTCCGCATCTGTGTTTAAAACTTCTATAGATTGACCTGCATAACTGATCACTACATCGCCTGGTCTCTGTGCGTTTCCATCCACCATATTTTCAACCAACCCTACTACACCAACCACATTAACTTTGGCTTTTCTAAGCGCTAACGTTTTCATTAAACCGGTAACTGTTCCAGCTCCACCCATGTCATACTTCATGTCTTCCATGAATCTTGCAGGCTTTAAAGAAATTCCACCGGTGTCAAAACAAACACCTTTTCCAACAAATGCAACTGGTTTTTCTTTTGATGACTTATTTCCATTCCATCTCATGATTGCTAAGTAAGAACTGTTAGTACTACCCTGGCCAACTCCCAAAAGAGCATTCATGCCTAAAGACTTCATTTTTTTTTCATCTAGAATCTCAATGGATAAACCTGTTTTTTTTAGTTTATTAATTTCATCTACAAATTTTTTAGGATTTAAAATGTTTGCTGGCAAGGTTACTAAATTTCTAGTTTCTTCAATACCGTCATACACACTTTTTGCATACTTAATAGATTTTATGATTTGATCTTTTTTCTTGGTAACTACCGAAAGCGATTTTAATAATTTTTTTTCACTATCTTTTTTTAATTTATAATTTTTAAATGAGTAGCTTTTGGAATAAAAACCTAAAAAGAAGTTAGAAGAAAAAAAACTTAATTGTTTTTCTACAAGTAAACATCCTTCAAAAAATATATTCGCTTCTTTAAAGCTTGCTAGAGCTGAATATGCCAACCCACCAATTTTTTGAGCATCATAATCATTAGTTTTTTCTTTGATTTTAAATATGATAATTTTATGTTTTTTGCCCTTCTCCCAAAGATCACCTGTGGCATGACCGTCTTTTGCAAAAGTTTCTTTTAATTGAATAATTTGATCTAACTGATTCTTGCTAAAATAGTTTAAATAATTAGAAAATTTAAGATTTTTATCAGCAAAAATTACAGATGCTGGAGACTTTTTATTTAAATTGTATGAGATATTAAACATATGTAATAGTTAAAAAAGAATTACTAATTACATATTTTATGTTTAAAAACAAGCTGAACAACTATTTTATTGCCGAAATTTTAAGATCCTATGCTTTTGTTTTGGCAACTTTATCTTTCTTAATTTGGATCACTCAATCGGCTAGGTTTTTATATCTTATTACAGACATGGGACTATCTATGAGCGTGTACGTGCCATACATTCTTTATCAACTTCCTAAGATTGTTTCTCAAATGATGCTGATAAGTTTTTTAATTAGTCTTTTTATATCCATCATTAAATTTCAAAATAATAAAGAAATGGAAATTTATTGGCTTTCTGGAATAAGCAAAAAAAAAATAATTTGGACTATTCTTAAAATCTCATTGGTGCCTACGTTTATAGCCTTTTTCCTATACATTTATTTGGCGCCAATGACTGGCTTAATTTCAAGGAACATATTGGCAAATTCAGAATTTACGTTTGTCAATGCGTTAGTAAAAAAAAACAACTTTAACTCTCCTTTTAACAATTTAACTGTATATGTCGGCGAAAATGATAATCGAGGTAACTTAGAAAAGGTTTATTTATTTGAAAACAATAAAACAATCATAGCCAAGCAAGGAAAAGTTTTAAATGTAGATAATAAAAATTACTTACAATTAATTGACGGTTTTATTCATGAAAAAAACAAAGATAATAAAGTTCAAATAATTAAATTTGAAAAAACTTTATACGATTTTACCAAATACAAAAGCGATCTAACCACCTATCCAAAGCTTCAAGAAAGAAGTCTTTTGTGGTTATTTAATGAACTTAAAAACAATAGAGGGAAAAAAAATAACACCATCTTTGAAATACATAAAAGAATATTCAAGCCATTGTTTATTCCAATTATTGCATTGTTGTGCTGTTTTATTTTATATGGAAATAATGAAAAATTTAATTTGATTAAATTAAGATTTTTAATATTTTCCCTGACTGTTATCTTTATTATTTTTTTTGAAATACTACTCAATCTGAGCGCTTCTAGTATTTTCTTTCAATATTTTTTATACTCATTTCCAATGTGCGTGGGAATTGCAATATATTTTTTCTTACATAAATTTATTGAAAACGAACCTTTAGCTAAATGAATACTTTTTACCCATCAAAACTCATTCACTATTTTTCTAAAGAATTTATATTCTCCTTGCTGTTAGTTTTTTTAGTTTTTTTATCTTTATCTCTTTTGATTAACTCAGTTGGCGAACTTGTTTATTTAAAAGATAAAAAATTAGAAAATATTATTTGGATGGCGACCGTCCTTACGCTTGCAAAAACACCTACTACCATTATTGAACTTTCTATATTTATTTTTTTATTTTCTGGAATATTGTTTTTTGTAAAGATTCAAAAAAATAATGAGGTGAACACTGTACTGCTATCAGGAATTTCTAAAACTCTACCTATTCTCATACCTTCTATAATTTCATTTATATGTGGGCTACTTATAATTCTTTTTTTAACCCCCATTTCGTCAGCTAGTTTAAATTTTTATGAACAGGAAAAGCGCATATATTCCTCCAATGACAATTTGATTGTTATGAATAAAATGGGCCTTTGGTTTATGGAAAACACATCCAGTGGATACAATATTATTCGTGCTGACAAGATTGAAAATAATAATTTTAAGATATTAAACAATGTTACAATCTACAACTTAGATCGAGGCTTTAACTTTATTAGAAGATATGACAGTGAAAAGATTATTATTAATCAAAAAAAATGGTCAATGATTAAAGCTCAAATTACGCAAGAGAAAGAATCTTTGCAACCTGACACAATTAATCATAACACCTCCCCATTAAAGATAAGTTTTGATTCATCGATTGATATTAATAATTTAAAAAATTATTTTACTGATGTTAATACAGTTTCTTTTTGGGCAATGTTAAAAACTATCAAAACACTAAATTCTAGAGGTTATTCTGCTGAAGAATTGAAGGTAAAGTTTCATAAATACCTATCATTACCTTTTTATTTACTAGCAATGATTCTTGTATCTACCACATTTACAATGGGTCGCAATAAACAGTATAACACCTTTATGTATTTGTTTTATGGAACTATTCTCGGTGTTTGCATATATTTTTTAAATGATTTATCTATATCTATAGGTTTAAGCAATAAATTACCCTTGGCAACTTCAGTGTGGTCGCCCGTGGGGTTAATAATTATTCTTAGCACTATAAATCTAATTAGGATCAATGAACGCTAAAACAATTTCATTATTTTTTATAATTTTCTTTTCATTTCTAATGAATTTTTTTCCTGTCTATGGAGAAGATTCACTTTATGAAATTCAAGGTAAAAAAATTACTTATGAAGATGATAAAAATTTAATAATTGCATCTGGGAATGCTTATGCAAAAGATCAGCTAGGTAAAGAAATCTACTCCGATAAAATCACATACAATAAAAAAGAATTTACTATTTTGACTTCTGAACAATCTATTTATCTTGATGGCAAAGGAAATAAATTGGAAGCTAATGAATTTTTTTATGATTTAAAATTAAAAAAAATAGTAGCCAGTGGTAATGTTAATTATTTCAATAATGCAGGTGACCACTTTAAATTTTCTTTTTTTGAATACTACGAAGACTTACAAAAAGGTTCTGGGGAAAAATTTTTAGGTCAAATGGCTGACAAAAGTTCACTAGAAGGAGCCTCTGCTGAAATTGATGGAAAGAAAGGAACTTTAATTATTAACCAAGACAAATCAGGTAAAAAAAGAAACGCCTACACGTCGTGCGAAAGTGATAAAGGTTTGAGTGCTAGTATATTGGAAAAATGTCCTGACTGGAGCGTTACATCCTCTAAAACAACTCACGATAAGAACAAAAAAATGCTTTACCACAAAAATGTTCTCGTCAATATTAGAAATGTTCCAGTATTTTACACTCCTTACTTTTCGCACCCGGATCCAAGCGTTAAAAGAAAAAGTGGTTTTTTGCCCCCTTCCATTAAAAATTTTACAAATTTGGGAAGATCATTCAAAACACCTTATTTTCTAGAGATTGGTGATAGCAAAGACTTTACTTTTACTCCAGTTTATTACACGGAAGAAAATCCTGTTTTTTTAGGAGAGTATAGACAAAAAAATAAAAATAGTGAGCTCTATGTGGATACGAGTTATTCCAAGGGTTATAAAAAGTTAAATAAAAAAAGTGATGATGGGTCTTCAATTCAAAGAACAGCAGGATCCAGAAACCATTTTTTCTTTAACTTTCTAGGTAGCTACGATGATCTCCTTTTTGCTTCCAATGATCTGGAAATGAATATTCAGAAAATTTCTCAAAAAAATTATTTAAAAGTTCATCAAATAAATACTCTCAATATCAAGCAAGATATTTCAGCTTTGCAAAATGATATAATTTTACGTTCCTACGAGGATAGCAAACAATTAACTCTAGAAGCTTATGTTTATGAAAATCTAAATGAAGAAAGCCATAATGAAAAATATCAGTACACGCTGCCATCCATAACTTTCAATAATTTTTTTAGAAAATTTAATCAATCTGTTAACCTTAGTAATGATTTTTCAGCAAAGAATTTGGGTAAAAATATCAACCAATCACAACAAATTAATAAAATTGCTACTAGCAGTGATTTAAAAAAGACAAGGTTAATTCAGGGGATGGGCAGTACTTTCAAGACATCTATTAAAAATATAAATACCTATAACGACAATGTTGAGAGTGCTAAAGAAAACTTGAATAACGATGTCTACTTAACTCTAGCGGTTGAGAATAGTTACCCTTTAGTAAAATATAACGACAAAACTGAACAATCTATAAGCCCCATCATATTTTCAAAATATACTACTGGATCCATGGAGAATGCTGCTGATCAAAATAAAATATTAAGTTATCAAGATGTTTTTTCAATGGACAGAACCAATAGCGCAACAAATATTGAAACCGGTGCAAGTGTTGGATATGGGGCTGAATATAACATAAATAAAAAGAATTTAAAAAATGAAGTGTATCTAGATGCGGGATTTTCAATGGGTCAAATTTTAAAAAAAAGTAGACTAAAAGAAATGCCAAAAAATTCCTCTCTTCAAGAAAAAAGGTCGGATTATGTTGGAAATAGTTCGTTTAAAGTAAGCAGTGAGAAATTTAATAACAGTCAATTTGATATTAACTACAATTACATATTGAACAAAAATTTTAATGCTTTTTTAAAAAATGAGATTAACACTTCGCTTGGTAACGATAATAACAACTTATCAATTAATTATTATGAAGAAAATAAAATAGGTAAAAATCATTATGTCGAAACAAAGTACCAAAGAGAATTTAAAGATAATCTAAGCTTTGCAATGGGATTAAGAAAAAACTTAGAAGAAGATTTTACAGAAAGAAATTTTATTGAAACAAATTATGAAAGTGATTGTTTAAAAATTGGCCTAACCTTATCTAAAATATTTTATCAAGACGAAGAGCTTAAGCCTAGCAACAATTTAACATTTTCTATTGTGTTGAAGCCATTTGGATCACCTGTTGCACCTGACTTATCTAGTTTCTTAAATTAATACCAAACCAATGAAAAAAATATTATTTATTTTTATAATATTTTTCTCCACTTTGGTAAATTCAAGTGAAAAAATAATAATACTAGCAACCGTAAACAATATCTCTATTACGAACAAAGATTTGCAAAATGAGATTCTAATCATTAAAGTTTTGAATAATTTTAAAGAAATTGATAAAAAAATACTCCAGCAATCTGCTTTTCAAAACCTGCTAGAGCTGGCAATTAAAGAAGTGGAGCTTACAATTAATAAAATTGAAATTAAGCAGCAAGTTAAAAACCAAGCATTCAACAATTTAAAAAAAAAACTAAGTGACAATGGAATTAAATCTGCAAAAATTTATAATAAAATAAAAAAAAGGTCTCAAATAGAATATGCTTGGAATGTATTGATTTCAAGCAAGTATAGCTGGAAACTAAATATAAACACAAACGAAATTCAGCAAAAATTAATTGCATTGGGATATGTAGATCCAAACAATCCTGAAACTATTAAAGAAAAAGAAAAGTTAATTGCTCAAGAAAAAAATAAAAAATTCAATTTCTACTCAAGAGCTCATCTTGAGCAGGCAAAAAGGGAATTGTTAATTAAAATAATAAAATGAAAAAAACTATTCTTATTTTAACTTCAGATCCATTTAGTATTAATTACGAAATTATAAAAAAATCTCAAAAATTTTTAAAAAAAAAACTCAATAATAGATATTTATTTATTGGCGATCAAAGAGATATTGATCAAAATATTAAAAAGAAAAACAAGTTAATGAATTTCTTGGATATTAAAAGAGGTGCAAATACAAAAATTTATTTAAAAAAATGCTTTGATCTTGCTTTTAATTTACTCAGAAATAAAAAAGCACATGGGTTAATTAACTTACCGCTCAATAAACGTTTTTTGCCAGGCAATCACCCCGGATTTACAGAATGTATTGCAGATGCGTTTAATAGAAAAGGCAAAGAAACAATGCTTTTGTATAATCAGAATTTTTCTGTGTGTCCCAACACAACGCACATTAGGATTAAAGATGTATCTAAAAATTTAAACCAAAAAAAAATTATTACCAACATTACTAATATAAATAATTTTTACAAAAGTACCCTTGGAGTCAAGAAACCGATTATTGGAATAATGGGCCTGAACCCTCATAGCGGAATGGATTTTGAAAAAAAAACAGAAGAGAGTAGTGTTATTAACCCGGCTATTAAAAAATTAATTAAAAAAAAAATAAGGGTAATTGGCCCTTTAGTTCCGGATGTTGCATTTAATGAAATTGATAAAAAAAATATTGATTGTTTGGTGGGTCATTACCATGATCAAGTTCTTCCTACGTTTAAATACATCCATAAATATGATGCAATAAACATAACTTTAGGCCTTCCTTTTTTAAGAATTTCACCTGACCATGGAACTGCTAGTAACTTGAAGAATAAAAATCTAGCTAACCCTGAAAGTTTTATTGCTGCTTTAAAGTTCTTTGAAAAGCACTATAAAAAAATATGAAAAAAAAATTTGGTCAAAATTTTTTAAATAACCAAACTATTATTGATCAAATTATAACATCTGCAAACATCACTACAGATTCTATAGTCTATGAAGTTGGTCCTGGCGATGGAGCTTTAAGTAGAGAAATTGTTAAAATTAACCCGAAAAAATATCTAGCAGTTGAAATTGATAAGGGCTTAATTCAAAAATTGGATGGTGTTTTTGTTAAAAAAGAGCATTCGATAATGAATGAAGATGCATTACAATTCGATGAAACATCCGTGTTTTCAAAAAATGTCACTGTAATCTCCAACCTTCCCTATAACATTTCTCTAAAACTACTTCTTAAATGGATCAATCAACACATAACCAACCCATGGTTTGACCAAATGATCCTAATGTTTCAAAAGGAAGTTGGGGAAAGAATTCTTTCAGAAGAAAATTCAAAAAAATATGGACGAATATCTCTGATTGTATCTGCCTTCTTTCAGTGTTCAAAAATTTTAGACATAAATAAAAATGACTTTTTTCCTGTTCCAAAAGTCGATTCTGTTATGATTAAATTTGTTCCTTTAAAAAAAACTATTATAAATGATAAAAATATTCATAAACTTGAGCTCCTATCTAAAACCCTGTTTGCCAATAGAAGAAAAAAACTAAAAAATAAAATCAAGCAATTATTTGATGAAAGAATTATTGAAGAAAATAATCTAGATCAGTATTTTGACTTGAGAGCAGAAAATATAAGTAAAGAAAATTTTTACCAATTGACAAAACTGTTAAAAGATTAAAATTTTAAAATATTTTTAGTAGATGATTTGTACTTTTGTATTTCTAAAATTTTTTTAATTTCCTTTAAGCATTGTTTTAGGTCTTTATTAACCACTGCATAATCATACTCATTCCAATGCGCTATTTCTTTTTTAGCTTTACTCATTCTATTATTAACAAATGCTAAGCTAGATTCTCTTTTCATTAATCTTTGTTTCAAAACCTTTAAGGATGGTGGTAGAATAAATATACTAACCGTATCAGTTGGCATTTTTTTTCTGACCTGTCTTGCACCCTGCCAATCAATATCCAGTAGAATATTTTTGCCCTTACTTAATTGGTTGGTAATTTCTTTTTGGGACGTTCCATAAAAATTATCAAACACTTTTGCATGTTCTAGAAAGTGTTTTTGCTTAATCTTTGTTTGAAAAAATTTTTTGGATACAAAATGATAATCTACTTTATTGATCTCATTAGATCTTGGTTTCCTAGTGGTTAGGGATACCGAAAGTTCGATGTTGAGTTTTTTAGAAACTAGTTTTTTGGCTATAGTGGTTTTACCCGCACCCGAAGGGGAGGAAATAACAATCAGAACTCCCCTTTTTTTTTCTTTTAACAAAAAACTTATTTAGATATGCTATTCTCAACAAATTTTATAGCATCACCAACTGTTAGAATTTTTTCTGCTTCGCTGTCTGAAATTTCAGCTCCAAATTCCTCTTCAAATGCCATAACTAATTCTACTGTATCTAAACTGTCAGCACCAAGATCATCAATAAAGCTAGCCTCATCAGTAACTTTTTCAGCATCAACACCTAAATGATCAACAATTATTTTTTTAATTTTATCTCCAACTTCGCTCATTATTATCCTTCTATTTTTGTTATATGGTTATATTTTTCTTTAGATCAATAAATGAAGTTAATCAAGCCATATACATGCCTCCATTCACATGTATTGTCTCCCCTGTAATGTAACCCGATAGTTTCGACGCTAAAAACATTGCTATATTTGCAATATCTTCACCAGTCCCCATTTTTGCCATAGGAATGTTCTTCAATAGCATTTCTTTTTGATCATCTTTTAAAATTGAGGTCATGTCTGATTCGATAAATCCTGGAGATATACAGTTTACTCTAACATTTTTTTTAGCATATTCTCTAGCCAATGACTTGGACATGGCAATAAGAGCAGCTTTGGAACTAGCATAGTTAACCTGCCCTGCATTTCCCAAGTGAGCAACAACCGAACTAATATTAACTATTGATCCAGATTTGTTTTTGATAAGAACTTTGATAGCTTCTTGAGCCATTAAAAAGCTAGAAGTAAGGTTTACATCAATAACTTTTGTCCACTCCTCTTTTTTCATTCTAATAGCTAAATTATCTTTTGTGATTCCAGCATTATTTATCAATACATCCAATCCCTCTAACTGCTCAACACACTTTTTGAATAAATCAGGTATTTCATCATGATTTACCAAATCAAACGCTTCTGTGAGAATGTTTGGGTATTTTGCTTTTGTTTTTTCTAAGTTTTCTTTATTAGATCCAATAATTAAAACCTTAGATCCTATCGCATAAAACTTATCTAACATTGAAAGGCCAATACCTCTAGATCCTCCTGTTAAAATTATTTTTTTATCTTTTAAGTCTGAAAATGTCATAGTTCAAGGTCCTCTCTATTGTTGTAGTTTTTAATTTCAATTTCTTTTTTAAATCTTTTAAGCATGCCACTAAGTGCTTTGCCAGGTCCTATTTCTAGGAAGCTATCATTGGAATTTTTAAACATGTATTCAATGATCTCTCTCCATCGAACTCTTTTATAAATTTGCTGTATCAATAATTGCTTAACTTCATCAGCCTGGGTAACAGCTTCGGCAGTTACATTGGAAACTATGGGGATGAGAGGATTCTTCATACTTAAATTCATAATCAAGTCTTTAATTTCTTCCGCTGCAGGTTTCATTAGCTGGCAATGAAAAGGGGCAGACACAGGAAGTGAGATGCTTTTTTTGGAAAGCTTTTGCTTAATACCAATTAAGCATTCATCAACTTCTAATTTTTTTCCACTTATTACTATTTGGCCTGGACAATTATCGTTAGAAATTTCTACTGTTGAATAATTAGATTCTTTAATCAATTGTTCTATATCCTTAATCTCTGAACCAAGAACAGCCGCCATACTACCCTCCCCTAGTTTGACTGCACTTTGCATTGCTTGACCTCTAGCTCTTAGTATTTTCGCAGCATCAGCTAAACTTAAAGATTCTGCACAAACAAGAGCTGTATATTCGCCTAAAGAATGGCCTGCACAAAAAGAAAAGTCTGTTATTTTAAGGTTATTCTTTTTTTGTAATACCCTAAATATAGCAACACCTGTTGCCATAATTGCAGGTTGAGTATTTGCTGTTAGGTTCAGATTCGAAGCCTCGCCTCTAAAGATAATGTCGCTCAAATTGGTTTGCAAAACGTCATCTACTTCCTGGTATACCTCTTTGGCTTCGTCAAAAGCTTCATAAACATCAAGACCCATACCGACATATTGGGACCCTTGGCCTGGAAATAATATTGATTTTTTCAATGTAATAAGTTCTTTATATAGCTTGATATGACGAAGATAATATTATATTCAACTGTTTTTTTAAACACTTATAATTATTAAATGAACTACTACGAACATACATATATTACTGTCCCAGAACTAAATGAAGAGGGTTCTAACTCTATAAAAGAAAAGATTGAAGAAATTTTAAAGAAAAATGACAGCAAAATTGTCAAAGAAGAAAATTGGGGAGTAAGATCTTTAGCTTATTCTATTAAAAAGAATTACAGAGGAAAATACAACAACCTTTATATCGAAGGAAATAGCAAGGTTATCAAGGAATTAGAAAAATTTGAAAGATATGATGAAAGAATAATAAAATTTCTTTCTATGAAAATTAAAAAAATACCAGAAGAAGAATCTGGTCTAACGGTAACTTCATAATGGTTAAAAGAAAAGAAAAGGGTAAAAAAAAATTCAATAAAGGTGGTAA
>Ga0208646_1000169_pt1 | contig 45290 bp, 53 predicted proteins | sample AntAceMetag02UK8_FD_184762 | JGI IMG/M metagenome (GOLD analysis project Ga0208646, IMG submission 184762) | Saline lake microbial communities from Ace Lake, Antarctica - Antarctic Ace Lake Metagenome 02UK8 (SPAdes) (version 2) | ecosystem: Environmental > Aquatic > Non-marine Saline and... | reverse complement strand
GTTGCCGTCGCGAGGGCCGCCAGACCCCCCAGCGTCAGCATCACCAGGCGCGGGCGGTCCAGTGGCGTCACGGCTTCCACGAATCCCATGCGTCCAGGCGGATGTGTTTTCGGTCACACAAGAAGCTTGATGTCCTCGATCACGTTCTCGGTTTGCTCCAGCTGCTCATCGATCGCGTCCAGGCGTGCATCGATTGATTTATCCGTGTTGCCCGCGGTGATGACCCGGTTCCAGCTGAGGGCCAGGGAGACCACCAGGCCCGCCACGGCGAGAGAGGTTACCAAAGCCAAGAAGATTCCCAAACCCACCAACATGCGGTGCCGGGAATCGGCTTCAATCGGCTTGAATCCAGCCATCACCCTGTCGTTTTCGCCGTGTTCGCGCGACGTGAAAGCAAGCATGTCAACTTCCGACGTTCCGACAGCCGCGCCCGCCCCCGCCCCTGGCTGCGACACGGATCAAGCTACCGTGGACCAGGCTCTCGCACTTGCGCAGTGCCTAACGCAAGCAACCCTGACTCTCAGCGGAGAGAGCGGTGGTTGCGGATGCCCTCCTTCGTCTGGCGATGCCGGTGGCGCGTCTGGCTCGGCCCCGGCGCCTGGACCCGCCTGCGACGCGGATCAAGCCGCCGTGGACCAAGCCATTGTGCTCGCAAATCAGGCAATGCAAACTGTGGTGGGTCTGGCCAGCGGGAGCGGCGCATGTCCGTGTCCGTGTCCGTGCCCGTGTCCGTCCACATGCTCAGCCCGGGAGTCGTACTCGAGGCTGTCCCGCACCATGCAGAGCCGTTGGGGGCACGACAATTACGTCGCCGCCTTTGACGGTCTAAAGGACTTGGTGTCCACGGCATCTCTGGTTCCGCACGCCGCGCTGCAGCATATCCAACGCATCTACCGCATTGAAGGGTTCCCGGGAGCTCTAGCTCCCGAGTCAGGTAGTCTGGAGTTCTCAACGCCAGTCTCGGTGGCGAATATGGCGTGTGCGCTCGGAGGCGCGTATCATTCGTCCGCGCAGCAGACGATCGACGAGGTGGTGGGCGGTGACGGCAACTCGCTCAGGCTGAACCGACTGCGCTTTGATCTGGCGGACGCGAGCGTGTTCGTGGTGTGCCAGCTGGTGCCCGCCGCTGAGCCGGCGTCCGGGGCCGGCTCTGATTGACGGACGAATGGATGGGATCACCACACTTACACTCACACTCACACACACACACACACACACACACACACACTTTCTCTGCTTCGACGCACAACTCACGTCACGTCATGCACTCCACGCACTTACGACGCTTCGTCTTACTCTATTGGCCGCGTCGGATCCGGATCCGGGCACGGAGCGGATTCCATCACCGCCATCGAGGGCACGCAGGCCACCAACCGTCTCGTCCGGAGCAAGACCTTCCAGTGCCAGTACGGATGCAGAGCTCCCGGGCCAGATGATCCTTTTGGGTTCAAGAGTCGCGACCAGTGCTCGGCATCGCGCGTCCACACCGACAGACGGGCCGCCAGCACCTGGGGCATCACGTACTGCGTGGTGCGCCAGTAGCTCCGCCGACCGCGGGTGACTCGGCACATCTCTCCGCCGTCTCGAAGCAGCGGCGAGTCGGACGGTCCCAGCGGGGCCAGAAGCTCGGGCGAGTCCGTGGCTGACGCATAGTCCGCCACGCCTTCAGCTCCTTCGAGCAGCACCGACAATGCCCCGGGATCTGGCACGGCGGCGTCGACGGCAACCACCAACACCGGATTGGTGCAAGACTTGCACTCCCGAGAGATTCGGTTGCCCATTGCGACACCTCGAGCCAGTGCCTACACAAACGCCGGCCGGCCGTCCGCGACCAGATCGCCGGAGCCGTGGGAACCCGGAGGCATGGCACGCACCTCGACCTGCTCGCGAGGAAGCTTAACGCCTCGCATGCCTTGGTACGCCGCCTCGGCCATGGACTTGGTGAACCCCGACGACAACCCGCTCTGCGGAATCGTCACCGACAGTCCCTTGCACTGCTTCATGCGCCCCTCGTCCTGCCCCGCCCACGCAGCCAAAGAGGCGCGCAGCCGCTCCTTCGCCGCGCCGTCATCACATCCGGTCGCGGCAACGGCCAAGAAGAAGGGAGCCGGAGCGCCCGATTCCACCGCGCCGCGTCTCCAAGACACTGCGGCGGGCACGGCGACGCGGTCGTGATCGTGTCCGAGCTAGCACATGCCCCGGCCCTCCACCGTCTCTCGCGGAGCTCGGAGCATCGTCTGCATCGTCTTGTCGCGGCTGGCAGCGCTGGCCGGAACGCTGGCTGGAACTGGTCCGCCGGAGGAGTCATCTGTACCAGCACCGGCACCGGAGGCTGCGGCGGAGGCAATGGCGGGAAGGGGTTCGGACGCCATGACACGCAACTCAGTGAGCGGGCGTCTCTCGCGCCGTGGTCAAGATGCGGTTCCACCAAAAGTCCGTTGTCAGCCGCTGTCGCCAATCGGGTGCTGCGCGCTCCCACGCCTCGTCGACCGCAACCGCCACGGCCTCTGGTCGGAACGCCTCGGCCCACACCCGCTGAAGCTGGGCACCGGAGCGATAACCCGACGGCAGATCCAGGAATGCCACGGGCAGGCCGTCGAACACGCTGTCGAAGACGTCACCAAGGGGGTGCTGCAGAACAAGCGGGACGCACCCTAGAGCCAGCGCTTCCCACGTGCGGTGGCAGTCCCAGCCGTTGCCGGGAGGGCTGGCGCAGGCCTTGGCGCTCGCCAGCTCAGCCCAGAACTCGGCGCGCGGCGTGCCCATGGGAAGCATCAGCGCCGCCTCGGAGGTCGCTTCCCGCGCGGCCGCCATGGTGGGCTTGCGCTGCCCGGGGTTGGAGCGGGTCCGCACGTTCGCCACGCAGGCGTCGGTGCGATCGCGGTGGTCTTTGGGCGACGTGTCCTGCATCCGGCGGGCAAGATCGTCCTGCGCGGCAGGGAAGCGCCGAGGTCCCCAGGGGTACGTGCCGCTGCCGCGGTGCGGGTCGAGGGTGTGGAAGTCCAGGCCAATGGGCAGCGGCCGCAGCTTGGGATGCACGAAGTCGTTGTTCTGTGCAAACCACGCCACGACCCGCGGAGACTGAAGCACGCTGGCGAGTTGCTTGGGCGCGAGCGCTTGCGCCGGGCCCAGATCGTCGCACCCGCTGACCAGTACCACGTCCCGGCTCAACAAGGGTACGACCTGGTCCACGAATTGGCCCAGCTGCGTCGCGATCACGTACGCCACGGCGGCGCGGTCCTGCGGCGCAGCACGAATCTGGGCCAGGTACAGGGCCGCGTCGATGGGTGCCTTGCACGAATCCACCCTCACGTTGGGGCGGGCGTCGCAGCGAGAGACGATGGCCTTGTTCCAGAACAGCACCGGGTCCCGGCCGTTGCGCTCGCTCTGCAGGGCCTCCTGCTCGTCCACCGCGGCCCACTCGGGCACCCGCTTGGTCGCATGCCGTCCGGTTTGCACGCCATCCGCGCGGTCCGCCGGCTTGACCTGCTCCTCTGACGCAAGTCGGTGCAGGGCTTGGCGCTCCGGCGGCGCGGTTCGCAGCAGCTTGGCGTTCCGCTCCGACTCTGTGTCTAGCGTTCGGCCGGTCAGGCTGGGCCGGTAGACGGCGAGCCACACAATGGCCACCGCCAACACTGCCGCGAGCACAACACAAAGAACGCTCCACACACTCCACGGAGTTCCAAACATTCCGGTTGGCTCGTCGGTTGTTGGAATCGGTGCGTCCGTTTCCGAGACGCAAGCCGAATTCGCGCCTCGCGCGTCTGCGAGAATATATGTACGCGCGCAGGCCAAGAAAGTCGGGAAGGAACCATGGCCAGCACTGCATCAGCGCCTTTGGAATCGACGCCAACAGCAGCGGAAGGAGGAGGAGGAGGAGGCGACGGCCGTCGTTCGGAAGGACCGTCTCTGCGCCGATGCATGGAGTCCGTGGGGCCGGTCGTTGGCAAGGCGGCCGCCTGCATGACGGCCCCGAGCGACATCAACGAGCACTGCCCAGTTCTTATGATGCTTGCGTCCCGCTGCGATTCGGTGATCGAGCTTGGAGTCCGATCCGGCGTGTCCTTCCAGTCAATCGTGGCGGGACTGGCCGTCCGACAGGAGGTGCTGCGGTCCCTGGGACAGACCAGGCGCCTTCGCCTGACAGGAGTGGACCTTGACGACGTCCGAGGATGCGCGGGCGTCAAGGCCACCCAGAGCTCGGCCGCTTCGGTGGGTATCCCCTGCCACGTCGTGATTAAGAGCGATCTGGAGTGGGACGCGGCGAAGGAACACGGACCGGTCGACCTAACCTTTATCGACACCATCCACCTGTACGGCCAGCTTAAACGTGAGCTGGCAAAGTATGCGCCTCTCACCCGCAAGTACATCGCCATGCACGACACCACGGTGGACGGCGTGACGAGCGAAGCCATTCGCATGCGCTGGAACGTGGACAAGGTCGCAAAGAACCTCAAGATGACGACGCGTGAAGTTCGCACGGGGCTGTGGCTGGCCGTCACCGAGTTCCTTCGGGACAACGGCGAAGAGTGGGTCCTCTCCAAGCGGTACACCAACAACAACGGCCTCACCATCTTGGAGCGGATCGGGGGCGGCGGCGACACGGGAGACGCCGCGATGGAGGAGGCTGCGGAGACGAGCGACAAGACGGCGATCGGGATCGTGAAGAAAGCGTCATGATGCAGGCGCTGCGCCGGAGTCGGAAGCAGCAGTGCCTTGTGGTTGTGTCCGTAAGCCTGATTCTTGCCGTCGCAGCCGCCTCCTTGTTCTTCCGGGCTCGGTTTATGCGCACCGTGCTTCGCCACGGCGGCGCCGTGGTGGAGTCGGAATCCAACACGGGACGGCACAGGATCTTCCGGTTGCCGCGGCTGACCCTCGCCCGATCGAGCCCGCAGACGGCAACGACGCAGCGAATGGCCGGCAACGCGCAGGATTGGGGCGAGCTGGCCATCTCCAAGCAGGGTCTCCACGTCGGCATTGCCAGCGACACCAGCTTCCATTCGCAGGAGCTTCCGGTCGGAGACGTGCTGTTCGCGCCCGACGCCCGCGTGGAGAGCCAGAACAACCACGGCACCCTCGAGTGGAGGCTCCGCCTGGGCGCCTCCGCCAGCGAGTGCCTTCCGCCCCTATCGTGCAAGGCGTGAGCGCCAGCCGCATTACTCGGGCCGCATCTCCGTGGCTCGTGGATGGCGGATCGGCGATCCGCGCGGGTACCTCTCGCACTGATGCGTCAGCCACACGAGGTCCGCCGGCCCGTCCAGAGCCTGCACCAGCACGGTGTCGGGGAACGGTCCGGTGCACATGCGGGCGCCGCCGGTGGTGGCGGACGCGTCCAGATGCAGCGCTCCGTGTCCGGTCCAAACCCGCACCCGGCCCCGGCCAGAGACGGCGAGCACCCGCGGAGAGCGAATCTCCACGGCCAGCCAGTCGCTCGGAACGGAGGAGCTCGGGATCTCGACACGTCGTTGCCAAGCATAGTCGGGACCGGATTCGCGCTCCATGCGTTGCAGGCACTCGACGCAATCCCCCGCGCTGGGCGATGCCAGCTGCGAGACGACGAATCCTTTGAGGTCGGTCACGGCCGCACCCGAGTTCGGCGCGGGCCTGGGCCTGCCGCGGCGGAAGCACGCGGACGGCACCAGTTCTGCCCGGCTCGGCCAGGGGACCTGGCTGGAAGAGTGCATGCTGAAGATCGTCAGAGCCGGCGACAGCTCGGGTTCCCGCCGGAGAACCACGGGCTGCACCAACTGATCCCGAAGAGCGTGCCCAAAGACGGGGAAGCTCTCCCATACCCGTCGCCGGAGCCGGTCTCCCGGGCTTCCCTGCACCCAAACCATGATGTGGGTGTCGGGAGTAGCGGGCGACGGAAGGAGCAGCTCTGGAAGGCCCCCCAGAGCCCGCATGGCGGCCACGTCTTCGGAGAACGCCTTGCCGTACACGTCCGACTGCTACATGGTTAGCCGCTGCATCTCGGCCAGCGTCGTCGTTTGCAATCCCAGCGGGCATGTGTCCTTGAAGTCGTCGGATAGCTCGCCGTTGCAGGGCCACGGGTACTGGTCCTGAACCATGCTGCCCGTGCTGCGAGCGAGCTGGACCGAGCGAGCGATTGCCCCGGCGAATTGAGGTAGCTCCCCAAACTCCAGATTCTTGAAATCAATCCAGATGGTCACGTCTCCGTCCCGATCTGCCCATTTGCGTCCCCACTTGCACTCTCTCGCACGGTACCGCGACTGCTGCTTCGCGTCGGACGGCACCCAATCCGGGATCGAATCCGGTTCTTCTTCGTAGCGGATCACCCGCCAGCCACTGGTGTCGAACGACGGCTCGCTGTCCGTCACCAGAACGTAATCGTCCGCGAACGGAGGCTGATCGGGAGGCGGCGGCGGAAGGAGGTCCCGCTGAGCGGGGTGCCGCTAGCTTCCGAGTTTGACCGTCACGACGCGCACTCGCGGGCCTTTGGCTGGCCGACGCCGGCGAGCCTCGGCCGGGCGGGAGGAGGACACCTGAGCCGCCACCACCGGCGCGCTGTCCACGACCGGACCAATTTGGGTGGTGCCGCGGGTTGTCACGATCAGCAAAGTCATGAGCACAAGTCCAGCCGCGAGGCCCGCGATAGCCCACCACGCCTGCATGTGGTAGGCCGCGATTTCCTTCCGGTGCGGCTTTGGCTGGCAAGGTTGGAACGAGAAACAATGCCGGTTCGAGCGATCCGCAGCTCCACAGAGCTGTACTGGGCGTCTCTGCGGTCGAGGAAGCCGGCACTCCTGGTGCTGCACGCGGACAGCTGCAAGCATTGCCACGCGTACCTGGAGGGTCCGGTGCGAGAAGCCTCCGAGGACCTGGGCATGCGCGTGTGGACCGTCCGCCCGGACGACCTGGGGGCGGCCACGACCATCGCCTTCCCGCGCGCGTCGCAGGGGGTGCCGCAGACGGCGTACGTGCACCAGGGCTGTATATCGGAGGCAACCTTGATCGGACCGCACGCAGCCGTCGATCTGGTCATGGCGCCGCACCTGCTGCCCCTGCTCGACGGACCCATTCCCGATCTCGGTGCCTTTGCGGCTCGCATCGGAGTGCCTTACCGGAACTCCCTCGGCGCCGTGCGGCGCGCGGAAGACCGGGGACCCGCCGCCATGTCGCGCCCGGCAGGCGCCTACGGGGTTCCAACCTGCACTGCAAGCGAGCCGCTGGCACTGCTGGAGGCACCCGCATGGGGTTCCGCCAGCGTGGCCGAGCCGCTCCGAGTCGAAGTCGAGGTTGCGAGGGTTGGGTCGGGGGAGGATCCCCTGGCAGCCGAAGTGAGCGATGGAGATGCGCGATCCAGGCTGCCTTCTTCCGGGCAGCCGGCCTCGGGCGCAGGCACCGGAGGTGGAAGGGCGGATTCGCAGGCCGACACGGCGTCTCTGCCGCAGGAAGGCCGTGGAGGCGTGGTTGGGTCTCCAGCCACGGCTGCGACTCTGGTGCCAGGAGACGAAGCAGAGCACTTGAACCAGCGCGACGCCATTGCCATGCACGAAGACCGAGATTTGCGCGAGAATCCGTCGTTGGCGAAGGAGGAGGAGGTGGACGAGAAGAGAGCCGGGACCCAGCAGCGGGTGGTCGAGATTGTCATCCGGTCCCGGCACGCCAAGCAGATGAAGGACAAGATCGATCGTATTCTCGGATTCAGCTTTGAGTTTGATGGGTCCGCGATCCGTCCCAAGAGCGGATCCGGGAGCACCGGCGACGGCAAGGTTGCTGATACAGAGTCAGACGAAGACAAGTTAACCCGCTTGCCGACCGTGGACAAGCACAAGCTAATCCGGCAGCCCATCATCATTCGGGCAGCAGCGGCGGAACACCCACCGACATTTGACATGCTCAAGCTGGAGGATTACGCGACGCAGCTAAAAGCGTCTGGGTCTTGCGGCTCATGCTCTTGCGAGATGCTGGTGCGAGAGCTCCGCAAACGCCTCATCACGTTGAGCAACCCCAACTCGCACATGGCGGCCGCACGGCAGTACTTGCATCCGCTACACCGGGAGGACCACGATCTGACAACGCAAGTCTTTGCTAGTCTCCAGAAGGAGAAGAGGCAAACGTTCCTGGGCGAGGGCACGTACAACGTTGTTTTGGCATCTCGCGTCCAGATCAACGGAAGGCTCCTTGGTCTGGCCGTGAAGCTGGCGATGCCCGAGTACGGCTCCGTCGTCCTTGACCGTTGGCACGCGTGCTACAGCATCCGCAACCAGGCGTCTGAGCGAGATCGGAAGATGATAGCAGCGGCAAAGAGCCCCGTAAAAGACTATATTCAAAGCTTGCTGACACAGGTGGGCGGTCAGCCGCTCTCGTCGCAGAAGGCGCGAGAGGTGCACTACGATGCAATCGCCACCGTTTGCATGCGAGCGGGCTGGACGCCGCACCTGATGCCCTTGCTTGGAGGAGCCTGGGTGCAGTTCAGCGACAGTCGAACTAAGCTGATGCTTGAGGAGCGGAAGTTTGTGAGAAGCAAGAAGCCCCGGCAAGGAGACTCCGGCCCCCAAACGACGCAAACGCAAGAAGCCTTCCGGATATCGCGAGCCACGTCACTGGGGTACCCGAAGTACTCTTGTAAGACCCAGGTGAGCAGCTCGCCTACCGATCGCTGGCCCAGTCTGGCTCGAGTTGGCCTGGTGCGGATCTTCCCGCAGGCCGAAGAGCGTCTCCTGGACTGGCTCAGGCGCACCGGCAAAAACCCTCGACAAGAAGCGGAGGACACGAAGGACATCATCTTCCAGGTCCTGCACGCGCTCACCTGTTTGGACGCAGCCTGCGGCGACGTGGGCTTTGTGCACGGAGATCTCAAGTCGGATCAGATTCTCGTGAGTGCCGCCGCAGATCCCAAAGAACCAATCCACATCCGCTACGAGATCCCTGAGACCGATACTTCGCTACGGTCGTTTGGCTACCGCAACGACGGCACCCCGCCAAAGTTTGACGGGAAGATGCTGTGGTGCAAGCGGAAGCCTCGACTTCTGTGCGCCGTCAACGACTTTGGCTTCTCGTCTCCCGCCAACGATGACCAGAGCAAGACGATTCGACACGCCTTCGCACGCAAGGCGCCATACGCATGCGAGCGGAACAAGTGGGCATACACCGCGAAAAAGAACCCGTGGCAAAAACGCTCGAAGCCCGAAGGCTCCGGTGTTCTGAGCAAGCACGCGGCCGACTTTTATTCCATGCTGTACTGCTCTCTCAGGTCCATCGGGGGGTACCAAGAAGAGCTTCTAGAGTTCTTGTCCGAGCGCGTCCCTGCCGAAGAACACAAAGACGCCTCGTACGACGCCAAGGATCACTCCACCATCAGCAAGCGTGTTAAGTGGGAATCGCTGCAAAATTCAAAACCCAGTGCAGGTGAAGTGATCAAAGACGCGATGATGCACGTACTGCGGAATCCCTCCATGTCCTACGCAAATTTTATGACGAGCATGTTTGATTGGCAAGAAGACACAGGCACCACGACGCCGACGGAATCGGACTCCTCCAACGCCACCCGGTGCCGCCTTGATCCCCAGGAGTTCTAGACGAGGTACACCTACCTTCTGAAGCAGGCGGCGTCTTCGGGTCCGGAAGGGGGACAGGTACCCGAGGTTCTCAAGGTTCTCTCGGAAGCCGAGTTTGCTTCGGCATTCGAGGCCGCGTTGTCGTCGATTCGAGCCCCGGACGAGGAGGGGGGAGAAGCGGGTAAAGAGCTGGAGGCCGAATCGGGCGGGCTCGTTGCGGCAACCGGAGGAGGGGGAGGAGAAGAAGAAGAAGAAGAAGAAGGTAGATAGTGACAACCAAACTCGGTGTGGTTCGCATGCAAGCATCATTAAATTCCTTCAAATCGCATAGGAGCGGCCACCGCATCTCCCGTTCGTCCCATGCCGCGCAGCATCGCCAGCCCCGCTTGCGCGTCCACGGCGTCCCGCTCCTTCTTAACCAACCGCAGCTCCCGGCCGCCTCCGTACGCCCGCCGGGCGTAGTAGTACATGATGCCCAGCAGGATGGCGGCGGCTCCAAACAGAGTCACCAGTGACGCCAGGATCTCGGTGGCGATCTGGAAGTGGCGCCGCTGTGTGATCGGAACCAGAGGCGTTGGGGTCGGATTCACCGCGGGGTCCGAGAAGACCACCGTCGCGTGACCCGGCTGATCCGCGGCCGACGTGGCTTCTCGGAGCATGTTGGCGTCGACCATCATCTGGAACCCCCGCGTCACGAAGAAGCGGTCGGCCTTGCCGATCACGCTGCGGTGGCTCGTGTCGTCGCACCCGTTGATCGAGACGGTGCTGATGTGGTGGGTGTCCCAATCCACCTTGCCGTCGATCGAGGCAAAGATGCCAGCCGCCTCGTCAGCCAGCTCCGCGGCGCTGATCGCTCCCTGTGTGCTGACGCGGATCGTCTCAATCATCAGAAGTGCGCGCCGCGAGGTGGGGCGGAAGGCGGCGAACCGCGAGACAGGATCCGACCCGCCGGGGGTGGATCCGGCGGCGGCCAGCGTGGGAATGGTCTCGTTGCGGACGTTGCCCGCGTGCAGGAGGATCGGAGCGCTCGTCCAGGAGCATGTCCCTCCCGCCTGTCGCTGGAGCCTGAGATTCACAATGAAGTCTTGGTTCTTGGTCAGGTTCTCAAGCCGCAAACCAAGGTTGCCGCACACAACGGCCGAATCGGTGTCGTTGATGCACACCTCCGCCATGATGACGCGAACCCGCTGCGTTTCACGGACTCTGCCGCAAATCATCGACGGCGCCTCCGAGTCCGCTTCCCGTGCGAGCGACCTCCCGCAGAAGCAGCGGGCTCCGAAGTCTCTTCCGAAGCCACACCGTCCGTGGCGTCGTCCTCAGGAGGTCCTTCCAAATCATCTTCCTCCTGCGCTTCCCTGCCCGAGAACTCCTCCTCCTCCTCATCCTCTCCGTCCTTCGAATCGGTATCCTTCTTCTCCTCCTCCTCCCCGTCCTTCAAATCGGCACCCTCCTCCTCCCCGTCCTCAATCTCGGCTGCCTGCTCCGCCCCCTCCACTTGCGCGTCCGCCTCTCCGTCCCCGGTTGCTTCGGCTTCCCCGTCCTGCTCCGAATCCTCTTCCGTCGTCGGGTCTAGGTCGTCTCCAACCGCGTCCTCCGCCACTACCGTCGCCTGAGCGGCTCGGCTTGCCGGATCTTCCCGAGCAAACTTCCGCACCTCTGGCGCATCAGCAGCGATGTGCACGGACCGCGACCGCGATACCGACGCGTCCTCCTGCACAACACCATCCGTGGCTCCAGCCTCGTCCATCCGGTGGTCGTCCTCCTCCTCACTGCGCTTGGATTCTTCCTCGTTGTCCTGGTCCTCCGCCGCTTCCGCCGCCTCAGCTGCGTGACGCAGCGCGGACCGCAGCGCAACGAGCTTCGCCGCGTCGTCCTCGTCCACTCTGGCGTCGGCGGGCTCCTCGGACGTGCTGTCATCGTCGTCGCTGTCCTCGTCAATCTCCTCCACCTCTTCCTCTTCTGCCGTAGCGTTCCTGACAGTGTCATCCGTTGCCGTTGCCGTCGCCGCCTCCGCACCGGCAGCCACCGCGGCTGCTGCTTGGTCCAGGCGCTCCTTCTCCAAGGCCTCTCGCTGCCGCTTCAGCTCCTGTGCGATGGCGTCGGCCTCCAAGTCCGTCTCGACTTCCTCGCCGGTGACATCTGGCTCAGCCGGGCGCTCCGGATGGATGATGTCTGCGTCGTCCGCGTGTGGCTGTCCTGCTTTTGGTTGCATGTCGGCCGCGGGCGGAGGACGGTTTGCTCTGTTTGCGTCTCCGTCTCCGCCGCGGTGTGTCGGTGGGGGTGACGACGGGAGCGGCGCGACGTCAGCTCCGAACTTGAAGTCCTGCTCGCGCAGCTGCTGGTACGTGATGTAGGCGGCCCACAGAAGCAGCACCAGCAGCACACCCAGAATGAGCACGACGTGGTACTCGGCCATAAAGTCGAGCACAGAGTCGAGGATACCAGGGGCTGGTGTGTTCACCGCGACGTGCGGCTCGCCCGAGCTGGACGCCATCAGGGCACCCCCGACCGCCGCCGCCGCGGTGTCCATCGATGCCGTGCGCTTGGAACCCGAGCCGGATCTGCTCGCCGGGGCCGGGGCCGCGGCGGCGGGAGCGAGGCTCCGTGCTCTGGCGAGGCTGGCCTTGGCCTTGGCCAGCTGTGTCTCGAGGTTCCCCTGCGCCCGGGACTCGGCGGTACGAACCACATCTGCCGTGCTTGGGGTTGAACCTTCCATCGGTTGAGCTCAACCACCGTTGAATACTTTCCTACCGCGGCGACCCCCCCCCCTCGGCGATTCCAGGTTGGGGAACCTCTCGCCACCTGCGGCCGCACGAACGCAAGACCGGGTCATGATCCAGTAGACGCAACGAGCTGCCACGCCGGGATGAAGTAGTCCAGCTTGGTGATGGTGAGCGCAGTCGTGTCGGCGACCACGATCTGGTCCTGCTGCTTGCGGTTCCCGGCGAACCCGGACTTCATGCGGGCGCCGGCGGTGGCGGAGCTCTCCTGGTTCTCGAAGCCAATCAGGGTCAGCTGCCAGTCTCCCATCGGAACAGAGGCCTGGTTCGTGTTCTCGTCCGGGGACGCCAGAGTGCCCGTCCCGTACCGCGCCCAACCAAGGTAGTGCAGGGGACCCGTGTTGGCTTCGGCCTTGGGCTGCGTGTCGGCGTCCGCGCCGACGGGCGTCGCGATGAACGCTGCCAGCGGGGTGCCCGCCGTCTGCGCCACCTGGATCGCGTTGGCGTCCTGCACGGGCGTGTTGTCCGCCGAGCTGTACACCAGATGCATGAACGTTGCTCGCTCGGTGCGGACCACGCCTCGCATCGGCACGCCCCGCAGCGGGGCTCCCGCCGGTGCGAAGGTTGACGCCAGGATGGGAACGTTCAGGTTCTCAAGAGCGGAGCACTTGTTGATCTCTCCCAGCACCGATGACTGGACGTCGCTTGTGCCGCAGATCGTGGGCAGAGAGAAGATCTGGTTTTGGTCCAGCTGCTGCGTGATGGCAAACACCCCGGAGCCGTCCCCGCCTGCCCGGGGGATCATCACGAAGGAGGAGGACCGCGCCTGGGTACCCGCCTGCTGAAGTCCCGTCGCGCGGTACCGGATCGGGGCATCGGACGCCTGCGCTTCGATCCCCAGATGCACCGGAGGGCTAGAAGTCATGGGCTTGGTCGCGTCTCCCGTGGCCACCCCCTGCGATCCTCGGAGGCCCACCGCCAGGCCCACCGTGTCGATGGGAGCACAGGCGCCGCCGCGGCAGACCTGGCCCGGGGCGCAGTCGGCGGTGCCGCGGCACTGCGCGCAGCCGTAGCCTTCCGACGTGCGGTCCGTGTCCAGCACCAGGGCGTAGGTGCAGTACGGAGCGTCCGACGTGCACCCGGGGCTCGGGCTCTGCGGCCCGACATCCGAGGGCCGAGAGGGGTCGCATCGCTGGCATACACCCGGCGATGACGCGGTGCCCGGGGACGGCGTGGCCGGGTCGGCCGGCCGGTAGCATGCCGGCTTGGCGGCCGGGCAGTTGCCGTCGTCGGAGCACCCCGCCGCGCACAGGCCTTCGTTGTGCGGGCCCTCGCCGATGCCGCAGGAGAACCCTGACAGGCACGGGTGCGCTGCGTCGCACACGACGCACGCGCCGTTCACGCAAGCCGGGATGGACCCTTCGGGGCTGGGGCAGTCGCCCGACTCTCGGCATTCAAGGCATGTCCCGCCGACACAGAAGCGGATGCGGGGGTCGGTTCCGTTGGCGCACTCCGAGTCTGTACTGCACTCCGCCACGGCGCACCGTCGGCGGGATCCCACGTTGGAGGAGCACTGCCCGGGCGTCTTGAACTGAGTGGCGCTTCCGGCCTCGCGGCAGTCCTCGCCCGAGACGCAGTCCTCGCACCGGTTGGTCGATCCGTCGCACACCCGGCTGGCACAGTGGGACGAGTGGTAGCACTCGACGCACGATCCGTTGGGTCCGCGGATTTGGTTGGGAGAGCAAGGGCGCGAGCGAACCAGGAAGTAGGCAGCGGCCACGGCTCCCGCGGCAAGCAGCACGGCGATCGCGGCGAGGATCAGCAGGAGCCGGCGCTGCTTGCCGAATTCAACCCCAACGTCCGCCCCCCGCCAATCCGGGCGCCCCGGCGCGCCACCGGATGCATCCCCGCGGGTTTGTGGCACCTTGGGGCCGATGTCGGCGCTTCGCGGAGGCAGCGCGTCCTGCACCTGCATTCTCGCGTTCCCATCGGCTGCGGCGGCCTGCTGCGCCTCAACACGGCGCGCGTGTGCCTTCTGCCGTCTCCGACTCGGCATGGCCGGTTCCAACGGTGACGTTTCCGTGGATGATCTGTTCGCCGCTGCGTTTGTGCGCAGCAAGGGTCCGGGCTGTCATCGCAAGGAAAGTTGCCAACGGACCGAACGTGTTTGCGGGGCAGCTATGTCAATCCTGTGGACCGTCGTGAACGTGGGACTGGGGACCGTCGCCACCACCGTGCTGGCCGGCGTCGTCCTGGCCGGGGCGATCGTGCCGTGCGTCGGATCCTGCGCCCGCCGTGAGAGACAGCTCCTGGCGTACGAGACGCAGAGACAGACAGAAGAGGCGCGCAAGAACTACTTCCGGCTCCCCGTCGGACTGGCCACGGAAGTTGCATACAACCTCCGTGGCGTGGCTCGCACGGTGACGGGGGCGGCAGACGCCTGGGAGCGGCGTCACGGGCTGACGCGCCGACGCTTGCCGGAGCGCACCGACGAAGACACGTCCACGCAATCGGACAACTCTCCGGTTCGAGAAGAGTCTGACACAGAGGACACCAACACAGAAGACAGACGGAAGGCAGATGACTCCGCCACAGCCACACCCAGACACCGGCGGCCAAGAAGCAGGATTACCACTCGGCCGGATTCTCCCATGCGAGCCCGAGGTTCCCACCCCAGAATACCACGACGAATCAGGTTGCGCCGAGAAGCTTTGGTCGAGTGAAGCTGCCAAGACGGACGACGAGCCCGGCCGCTGCGGAACCTTCTCTGCACCGACAGTGTGGGACTGACGCACGTCGAGCACCGGCATTTGGCGGTGACGGAGTTCCTGCGTCGTCGTCTCTAGTCCTCTTCATGCCGTCCAAGTCCGCACAGGTTGCGGCTCGTGGTGGTGGTGGTGGTGATGGTGATGGTGATGGTGATGGTGATGGAGGAGACGGAGGCAGCCGAACCGGTGCCGGCACGGGTGGCGCCGGGTGTCCTCCGGACGAGAGCCGCTCTCGCGCCAGGACAGCGGGTGCCACCGCCCAGGCACTGGCTCGGCTGCCTCTGTTGTCGTCGAACCCCTACGACTTCCTCCCGGACCGTATCCCCGAGGCACCATACCCCGGACCAGCTCCAACCGACGACGAAGGGTGGCGACAGTATCCGCTGCCGGGCCACGCCAAGTTCCCACTGGAGAAGCTCCATCCGCACGCCCGGGACAACCACATCATCTTTTGGGAGGAGGAGCACATTTACTGGCTGTGGAACGCAGAGCTCCGGAAGTGGGAGCAGTCGCAGGGGAGCATCAGCTCGCTGGCGGCGCCGCACTTTGAGGAGTTTGACCAGGAATCGGCGGTTGACCGGATGCTGGCGTCCAAAGACTTCCCCTTCCGGCACGAGCGCCACGCAAAGTATCGCAAGTCGGACGGCACAGGAATGTCGAGGGCCGAGATCCTTGCGAGCTGGGAAGACAACGGAACGATCCAGAGCAACAAGGGAACCAAGATGCACTTTGACGCGGAGTGCGCGCTGAACGGCATCGTGTACGACTACCGGTCTCCGGAGATGGCGCTCTTCCGGCGGTGGTACGCTGAGTGGTTCCGCCCTCGTGGTCTTGTTCCTCTCCGCACCGAATGGGAGATCTTCCACCGCAAGCTGGGCCTCGCGGGAACGATCGACTTTGTGGGGTACTACCTGAACGAGGAGGGGGAGTGTCACGTCCGGAGCCAGCTGCGTGCGGCGGGGCTCGAGGGGATCTGTAAGGTGCGCAAAGACGGCAAGCAGTCGATCGTGTCCTCGAAGCGGAGAGACGTGTGCGCGGCGCTGCAGGGGATTCTTCCGGGGCTTGACGTGGCGCGGTACGGATGCGTCGTCATCATCGACTGGAAGCGGAGCAAGCACGTGTACGAGGAAGTGACCGAGATGGAAGAGGAGTAGACGATCCGGCGGGCGGGAGGCCAGCCGCCCCGGAAGCCAAAGTGGAAGATGCGACGCGGGAAGGGTCCGTGCAGCGATATGCTGGATACGCATCTGAACAAGTACGCCATTCAGGTCAACTCGTACGCGTGGGTCTTGGCAAAGGCCTACGGATACGACGTCAAGGAGCTGTACCTTGTGAGCTTCCACTCGGGATGGGAGCATTACGTCGTGCACCAGTGTCCATGGATGCAGGCCCGCATAGAGGAGCTCCTGGAGCCGCGGATGAAGGCAGCGGGCGTCGTCACCGGGACCGGAGATCTTCGCGACCCGGTGGGGCACGACCCCCCTCTCGTGGGATCGGAGCCTCGTCGGCGGGCGACGGCCGGGATCAGCCGCGCTTAGGCAGGCCAGGAATCGTTGTTGTCTTCGACGACCGAGCAGGCGGAGCCGCGCTTGTCGGTGTTGGCGCAGAAGCGGAGCCGGCCCGAGGCGCCGCCGCCGGCGCAGGCTGGGGACGAGACTGGACCTGAAGCCGAGGCTGCGGCCGGAAGCCGGGCTGGGGCTGCAGCCGGAAGCCGGGCTGGGGCTGCAGCCGGGGTTGGGGTTGGGGCAGGGGCTGCGCCTGCGGCCTTGGTCGTGCCTGCGGATGAATCGGATGGGGAACGAAGCATCCCCACGCCCCGGGTCCGCCGACGACTGAAGAAGCGCCGGACGACGGTGGCCAGCCCCCTGGCCCCGCCCCCATCCCTCCCGCTCCCGGCGGCATGCTCGACCACGGACCGGTGAGTGCCGCGGCCGCTCCGAACGCGGGTTGCGGTACTCTTGGGAAGGACGCGGTGCCTTCGCCTCCACCGCCTCCGCCTCCCGCACTGGCGGCGTCGGCGGTCGGATCTGCCTGTGCGAGGGGGCTCCAGTAGTCGGGGACCGGTGGCAGGCGAGGAATCGGCTCGTTGATCAGGTTGCCGGCGTAGTGGTGCACGAATCGCCGCAGGGATCGGAGCCTCGACCCAAACGCCTGGGACAGCTGCGCCAGACGGTTCACGGTGTGGTACGCCACGATCTGCGCCAGGCAATCTTGGAAGGGGTGATGCGTGGGTGTGGCCTTGAGGCTTCGCTGCTCGATGGTGATGGCTTCTGTGATCAGGCGTCGTGTCAGCCCCGTGCGTTTGCTCAGCTGCTGCAGCATGGTCTGGAGGCAGGACCCGTAGTAGCCCAGGAGAGGCGCCTCCGCGCCCAGGTGGTGTGTCAGCCATGCCGATACGCGACCCAGATCGACGTGACTTGGCTTGGAGGTCCACCACACATCGTAATCTCTCTGCAGCCTTCGCACAAACGCGGCCGTCTTCTCCGCCGCCTCTTTGCTCTCCAGCCCTCCCGGTTCCTCCAGCCACCGAAGCAAGTCCGGAACCGTCCTGCGCATCCACGTCACCGTCTGTGGCAGAGCTTGCGCGGCCCAGTCCTTGGCCAGCCGGATGCGGAAGGTGGCGTGCTGCCGCACCAGCTGCTTGACGTCGGTCACGACACCTGGCACGGAAGAAGGATCGTCAAAGGCCACTAGGCTGATGGCCATCATGTCGTTGCAAAAGTCTTGGCCTCCAAACTCGCAGTCTACCATGACCTTGATGAGGGGCTTACGACCGCGTCGTTGGGGCTTGCGACCCAGGTCATCGTCCGTCTCGACATCGGAAGGTGGAGGCAGCGCCATGTGGACGACGCTCTGGATTTAGTGCAGACGAAGCGAACGGAAGGAAGGAAGGCCACCGGCTCAAAATTGGGCGTGTGTCAGCAACAGGCAAACGAACGCACACGCTTCGCGCCCGAAGGGATATGCAAGATGTCGGCCACAGTACAGCGGCACCGAGATCGATCACCGGTCAAAGAGCGACTGGATCCGGAAGTGTTTTGTCTCGGGTGTCTCAACGGCGGATCGGTGCAGGAGGACGAGCGAGGTCGCAATGGCCACCAGGCTGCCGAGTCCAAAGATGGCGGCGGCCACGCCCGCGGCTCGGGCGGACCCGTGACGGTCGTCGTACGCCGAATCCCTCTCGAGCGTGCGCTGCGGGGCGCTCTGGAAGTACTGCACCAGAGCCGACGCCGCGCAGCCCGCCACCATGACCGCTCCCCCCAGAGCCGCCAGGAAGGCGGCGGTCGTGAGAGTCCCGGTGCGCATCGATGTAAACAACGGTCCCATAGTGTGGGCCATCACCCCGACGAGCAGGCTCACGCCCGCGAGACCCGCGACCAGAGCGTGCTGCTGCCTGGAGGTCGCGATGAGATCGGTCTCGTTGTCGCGGCGGCCTCCGGCGTTCACCGCTCCCGAGATCAGAAGCGTCGAGACCAGGGCCACTCCTCCCAGCGCCGCGGCCCACAGGACCATGTGTGCCATGTTGGCATGCGACGTCTGCATGCTTCCTGGGAGCGTCACGTTTCCAGGCACGGGGGGACGGACAGCTCCAGGCCCCGCCACGGCGCGTCCTCTCCGCGCGTCTCCTCCCGGGTGCCACCAGCGACCGCCGGTCGAGGTTCCGTGCGCGCGCGCTTTGTTGGTGGCTTCGGATCGACCGGCAGGACCTCTTCCGAAGTGTCAAATACCTCCAGCGGCGGCGATGGCGTTGCCCTTGCGCCAGTCGAGGCGGCCCCGCAGGCGGCCCCGCAGGCGGACGGCACGGCTTGTGATCCGCGCATCCGTCGTCCTCTCGGTCGCTTGGTGCCGGCGAGCGGCGCCTTGATCAGGCTCCGCACCTCGGTCTCGGTTCCAAAGGGCGTTCTCGTTGCCACCACTTCGGCGGCTTCCGCAAAGGTGCCGTGAAGCAACGGAAGCGCGTCTTCGTCGCGAACTTCCACCAAGCCGAGGCCGGCTAGCATACCCCGAGACACCGCTCCTCCGCGCACGGGCCCGTCGTGCTCGCGGTGCTGTACCCTCCGACCGCCCTGCAGCTGCCGAAGCAGCCCAGCTACCTTGTTCGTGCGCCGCTTGAAGGGCCGCACCGACGGGAGATGGGCAATGGCCGCGTGGATGACACCGTGCTCCCAGTAGGTTTGGAAGAGCTTGAGACGCGCTACCGTGGTGGGCACAATGGCCCCGCGCATGACGTAGTAGCACCGCGGCTGTCGCATCGTGGCGTCAAGCTTGGACCGTCGGAGAAGCGTCATGAGGTTACCGGCCAGGCTTCGCAGGTCGACCAGCTTCTTGTCGCTGTCCTGCTGGTACCGAACGCGGTACACGATGGGATGCTCGCGCATGTAGTTGGTCGTGAAGCATTTGAGTTCTCTCGCCGATATGTTACAGGCTTCGGTGCCTTCGTCGCCAAAAATCAGCTGCAGCCTGCGGTGCGTCCACCACTGGCTCAGGCCTCGCTGGCGCAGCTCAGCCACCTGATCCGTGGGCACGTTGTCACCGCCAAAGAAGAGCCCCGTGCGCCACGTTATGCGAGGGACCTTCTGGCCGTGAATGTCCAGCACCGCAGCGGAGGCCGTCGCCGCCAACGCTGCCCCAGCAACAGGTGCCGTCGCAGCCGCCAGGGACAGACAAGACGACGACGAAGAGGCGTCCGCGCCGGAAGCGGTCGCCATGCGATGGCGCTCTTGGGGAATGGTGAGTTCTGGGTAGTGTCCGGTCCGGTGTGCGAGCGGGCGATTCAATTCAGTGTCGATGCGAGTCGGGACGCACCGGCCGCTCCAGACGCAGGCCGACTCTTGGGTCCAGCGGATGTGTCGTCGGTGCCGAGAAGGGATTGGTGAACGCGACGACACCGACCGACTTGGCGGGTGGTGCCGGAACTACCTCGCTGTGGCCGCCAAACCGTCTTCCATTCGGTTGTGTTCGGTTTAGTGCGCGGACCCTTAAAAAAACAAGTCGTTCATGGCGTCTCCCTCGGTTCCCGTTCCGCCCCACCGGATCGTTACTCCCTTCCCGGAGCAGGCCAAGCCGGGCGACACGGTGTACCAGATGGAAGAAGCCACGAAGACGCTTCGGCTGCCGCCCGAGGTCCTCCGACACCTCGTCGGCATCATGATTCGCGTTCGCCGAGAGCTCCTCTTCTACCCCGAGTTTACCCCAGCCGAGCAGGCCTATGCGCGGAACCACTTGTACGACAGCCAGCTCAAGCTCGGCCGAGCGATGCGGCGCCGTATGCACGTGCTCGTGACGCAGCACTGCCCCGAAAATCTTCCCGTGACGGAGGCGTTCCTGGCGCACACGTACACGACAGAAGAGGCTAGAGTCGCGCCAGACGAGTCCTTCGACGGGCATCCGCAATGGTGCGGCGCCCCTCCGGCGTACGGTCACGCGCTGGACGGAGACTACGCCATGCTGTTCCAGCTATGCAGCGACCCTCCCGAAGGCCTAGATTCCAAGGTGGGATCCGTCGCCGGACGAGACGCGACGGGGGAAGGTCTGCGACGGGCCGAAGCGGAGCTTGATCGATTGGTCGCGATTGCCACGGGAAACGACGCGGATGGAGCGACCCAGCAGGCCAGAGAATACTTCCAAAGGTTTGACGCAAAGCCTGCGAGCGGCGGCGGCGGCGCTGGTGCAACCGGAGCTTCTGGACGAGGCGCACCCGTTGGTCAGGGCCCTGCGAGCGGCGGCGGAGCTGCCTCCGAACCAAGACCGCAACGCGACGCTGCTGCGGTGCGCGAACCGCGAGGCGGGACTGTTGCGGCGGACGGCACTGGAGACGGCGAGGCACCTGGCTCCGGACCACCCCGAGCGGGCGAGGCTGGCGGACCAAGTGCGGCAGGCCAGGGCGGCGTGTACGGATCCGGACGAGCTGGGGTGGAACCAGGGGAAGCGGGACATGGCCACGGAGAAGGAGCTCCTGGAGACACCGAGCCAGACTCGAACGAGCAAAGCGTCTGGAGCAGCCCCGGATTCGACCGCGGCTAGCGAGTGCATAGAGACTTCCGGGAGGAGAGCGACAACAGCGGCAGCGAAGACGGAGACGGAGACGGAGACGGAGACGGAGACGGAGACGGAGACGGAGACGGAGACGGAGACGACGATCGCAAAGCCAACGGACCGAGAGGAAGGGCCACTGGCATCGCAGCCGAGTCGGACGCACCAGCCTCGGCACTTGGAGGAGGTGACGATTCGCGATCGCGACGATTCGGAGGAGTCGCGGGCGATGTCGAAGAGGACGATCCCTTTGCGGGAATGGACGGGTTTTGAGATGCTGGGCTGGGTCGGAAGCATTGCGCAAGAAGCGGCCGAAGCGGCGGTGCGAGAGGACGCGGGAGAGGTGGTGTAAACGGGCAGCAGCCAAAGCCATTGGAGGCCGTCGTATGACAACGGCCCACTGGACCCTTGCTCTGGCCGGAGCGTACGCGCTGGCCACCGCGGTGGTGCTGTGGTGCTTGGCTTCCGCCGACGCGGGACGGCCTCTGGGTCCCTTTGTGTGGTTCCGTGGCGGTGCTCTCGAGGGGCCGGGGATGGAAGAAGGAGCGCAGTGTCCATGCTCGTTCGGGGCCCGCCGCACCGCTCGGGCGTTCCCGGAGAGCTGGGGACTGGGACAAGGATGGCAGCTGCAGCCGGCGCATCCCCGTCCGCGAGCTCACGCAAACAGGGCCACGGTGGTGCACTCAACCTACTCCAGTCCGGACAGCGTCCGGGCGCTGCTGCGGAACGCCGCCACGTGGCCGGCGGATCTGGGAGCCCGTGTGGACCTGCTTCTGGCGGACGACGCGGGGTCCCCGCGGGCGGTGGACGTGGTCATGGAGGAGCTCCGCACGCTGCGTCTGCCGTGCGCCGTGGGGATCATAACGCTGCATCGAGACGTCGGCTTCAACAACGGGGGCGCGCGCAACACGGCATGCATGGCCTCGCGCACGGAGACGGTCTGTCTGCTGGACCAGGACTTTGGGCTGCGGCCTCGGCACTTGCGCCAGCTTCTGGAGGGGGTACCGGCCGTCGCAAGCAGCCCCGCCACCGTGTGGACAGTGCGCAAGTCGGTCAAGGGGCCCGAGCAGTGGCCCAACTTGTTTGTGGTGCACGCACGGGGGTTCCTGGCGCGCGGAGGGTACGACGAGAGGCTGTCTGGCACCTACGGGCTCGAGGACGTCCTTCTGCGGAAGCGGTCGCACCACGGACACTTTGTCGTGGAGGAGCACCCCAGCCTGGTCTTTGAGACGTCCGAATGGGGCAGGACCGCCGCGGACGACAACTGCCCGACGTGCGCGGATCTGGGACAGGCGGAGAAGCAGAGGCAGATTGAGAGTCAGCGAGAGCGGATCGAGGGAATGGACGGGCCGGCGCGGCTTCACGGCAGCCCCCCAGTTCGGGTGGAGTGGGACATCGATTGGGTTGGAGTAACGGGCGCGCTGACATAAATTATATCTGCGTGTTGGCAAACACGACGGTTAAAAAAGGGTTGGGATAAATCAGATCTTCTTGGAGTCAACCAACACATTCTTCAGAACCTCCACGCAGCCCGGGTGACCCTTGGTTTGCGCCACGTCCATCCAACCCCGCAGAGCCGACCGATCCAAGAGCTTCACCGCCCGCAAATCATGCAGGACCGCCTCTAGCTGCAGAGGCCTCCCTTCTTCACAGCAGCACTTCACCCAAGCCAATCCGCGCCTCACCAGCACCGTGTCGCGGAACTGCATGAGCCTTTGCAGGCGCGGGTTGTTGCGACAGACCCAGTGCTCGTAGGGCCGTAGCTCTTTTGAATACTTGCTCGTTCCCTCTTTAAAGGCAGCGCGAGAGGGAAGCCGGTCTGCTCCGGAGGTGAGAAGCAATTCGACCACGCCCGTGTGTTCCTAATGCGTCGATCCCCGGTCAGCCCCAGAAGCAACTCGACCATGTCCGTGTGTCCGTTAATGCACGCCCCTTGCCAGGCGTCTTCACCCTCAGCATGCACGTCAATGCGTCGGTCCCCAGTCAGATCCAGAAGCACCTTGACAACGTCAGTGCATCCCTTCCTGCACGCCCATCGCCAAGCGGCCTCATCGTCCGCGTGCACGTCGACACGGTCTTCTCCGGTGAGAGCCAGCAAAGCACACGCGTCTTCCACCGATCCGTGCCGGCACACTTTAACAAAGTCGGTGTGGTCGTACGCACCACCACCTCCAGCAGCGGCCATGCGGCCATGCGGCCATGCTACATGTGAATGTGGTTGCGGTGTGGTTCCCAGAGGCCGGTCAAGTGCCGGTACATGAGGTACCGGGTTGCAACCAGGCGAATTCAGGTTTGATGGGTTTGTCATCAGGCAACCCCTGAGTTCACGTTCCCTGGTTAATGGCGAGCGCCTTGCGCACCATCATGATCTGAATGTTCATGTCCACGTCACCTTTGAAGTTGGCGTCCCGATTGCCGTACTGCGCGTTGCCGTCGGGGTTCTCCTGCACGAGGATGACGTTGGCAATCACGCCGCCGGTACCATTATTACCGCCCGCCATGGCGTACGCGTTGAAGCGGCCGTCTGCGTTGAGCGCGATGGCCGACGTCACCAGAGGAGTGTGTGTTTGCAGCAGGCCTGAGGGTCCGGTGATCTGCACCGTGGCCACACTCTGGTTCGTGACCCGTGTCGTGTACTTGAGGTCCGGTAAGTTGTTGCTCCCTCCTTCCGACGCCTTGGCGCGCTTCATCGAGAAGGCGGTGCTCGGGTACCCGGTGTTGTTCCGGTACACCTCCAGCTTGTCCGCGTCCACTCGCACTCGGAAGGACAGGAAGCGCGCGTCCACACCTTCCTCCTCGGGCGTGAGATGATGGATGATGCCCATGAATCCCGTCTGCGCCTCGCCCGGGCTGTGGTCCGACTCGGACACGCGCTGGTTCTTGGGCAGGCGGTGCGAGGCGTCCTGCCGGCCCAGGACGATCGCGGCCAGCACGAGCCCAGCAACCCCGCACAGGATTCCCAGCATCGTCACGATGAATCGGAGGTTGCCCTGGGATTCTCGCTTGGACACTGGCGCGGGCAGGGGAGGACCTTCGTTTGCTATTTGCAGCAGCCGGCGCTCGTTGGCGAGCCGCACGTCGGCATCCAACTCCGCCACACGAGCCGCTCGGGCGGCCGCCGCCGGTCGTTCCCAGATCTGTCCGGCCATGCGCGCGCTGCACAGTTTCACCCTTTGCGACCCCGGGAGAACGAAAGCCGACGCGAGCATGCTGTGGCGTACGGTGGTGGCTCTCTTGATCGTGCTGGCCCTGCTGGCGTGCCACGCCGTGGGCATCGTTCTGGCGATTCGGGTGCAGCAAGCGCGTCGGGAGGGAACGTGTCCGGGCGTCCCAGACAAGTGGATGGCGTGGCCGCTGATCGTGGCTTCGGGCGTCGAGATATTCGTGACTTTGGTGCTGGTGCTCGGTGGATTCTTCATCGTGTTCCAGCACACATCTTCGCGTCGCGAGGCCAGCATCGAAGACCGAGCGGAGCTGCTCCGATCCACCGTAGCCGGGGCGGCGTCACAGACCCTGGGGATTCTCGACGCCCCCCCGGTGGAGCCGATCCTCCGCCGCCGGCTGGGCGTGCGAGACTTGGGGAACACGAATTACACCGAAGCTTGAAGCGCGATGCGCGATTGATCGGCCGACGCCAGCCAGGGACGACACGTGCGATGCCCATGAGCTTTGTCAGTCTTCGTCTTCGGCCTCGTCTCCGTCTTCCTGATCTTCGGCCTCGTCTCCGTCTTCGTCGTCTCCGTCGTCGTTGTCGCCTTCGTTGGCGACGCGAAGCAGGTGCAGGAATCGCACGTCCGAATCTTGGATGCGGCGAATCCGGGTCGCCAAGCCTTCGTCGAATCTTGTGCCCAGACCGAGGTTTAGTAGAGATGCGGGCGCACCAGCCAGCCTCGGTCCCTGCGCGTACGAGAGCAGGGGAACGGCCATGGGCTCCCCCCAGGCGCGATCCACGGAGCCGGCTGTACCCGGTAAGCGAATTTGGCTGCGACGCACCGGAAGCCGTCTGCTGCCGGATTCGAACCCGCGCGCGACGGATGATTGTACCAGGCCGGCTGCTGCTGCCGCCTCCGTCCGGAGAATGGGTTCGTCCTCGCTGCCTTCACTGTCCGTGGACCTCGTGCCGCGGATACGATCGCCATCCGCATCTCCTAGGTTCACCAGCACCCAGGACGGAGCTGCAACTCGCGAGTGCGGTGTTAGGAAGCTCTCCGAGACGCAGGTTCTGCGCGCAAGGTCCGAGCAAAGGTGCTCGAGAGCCTCGTCGATCTGGCACAGGTTCAACTCAGCCATCGACGACGCAAACAGAACAGCCCCTCCCTTGCCGTCGAGGGCCGCGCGCGCCTCCAGAAGCAGCTGTGTCCTCCGGTCTGCCTGCTTGAGCTTGTGGCAGGGCACCAGGATCCACTGAGGCGCCACGGGGACGCTCAGGAAGCCGGGAACCGTAAGTGCAACCTGTGTCCTGCGGTGCACCAGCTGCGTCAGAGTCACCGGTGTCTTCAAAGGGCGCATGAGACCCGCCGATCTTTGTCCTATCGTCCCCGGAACCAGAACTACCCCGGGCTCACCCAGGAAGCCGTGGGCCACAGCCTGCGTCGCGCGGTCTAGCTGGACCATAGGATTGTCGTCCTCTCCGCGCCCCGCAAACAGGCCGCGAGTGCGACGAAGGAAGTCCGCAACCGCGTGTCCTTCCTCCACACGAATCGCTCGACCGATCATCTCCGAGCCGTGCCAGTAAAATCCACGGCTCGGCGACTCGCCTCCCGTCCCGGCGCCCGACGCGGCCGGTGCCGACTCCGTACCATCCTGCACACGAGGCGTTCGGCGCACCCGAACGGCGTCCTTGGGCAGACACAGCACCCGACGGCACTGCGGGCACGTGGAAGTTGCCGTGCCGGGGCTGGTGGAGTGCCACCGCATCAGAGCCGCGGACTGGAACCAATGGCCGCACGCAGTGAGGCAATCCGCGGGTTGCACGGCTATCACGCATTCCGGGCGGTCCTGAGACAGCGCCTCAGAGAGGACGCGTTCCGAATCGACCATCTGCTGCTGCAGCAGCGCCTGCCGGCGGTGAGCATCCTCCGTCTCCTCGGCCTGGTGCTACACGCGTCTGCGTATCATCCCAATCGTCATGCCTCGGCGCATGACATCGTCCAGTCCCTGACCCTAGCTCAATCGCATCTCGTGCTCAAGAAGCGCTTCAAAGCGGTCCGCAGGTCCGGGTCCGCGTGGGCACGCCCTCGCTTCCTTCAGACACTCTTCCCAGATTGCCAGCTTCTCCTGGTTCTTTGCCAGGATCTAGTGCGCGTCATCCAGCTGTGGCTTCAGCGTAGCTTGGAAGTATTCCAGAACAGCGTCCTCTCCCACTTCTTGCACACGTCGATCCGGCAACGCTTCATCGTGGTCTGAAGCATCGTCTTCGGCTTCCGGGGCAGCCTGCCCGGCCCGGGCGTCGGAGAATTCTCCCGCCGAGGTTCCCCCTCCCGGACCGACAACTCCCGGACCGACTCCCGGACGTGGCCTCTCGAGCGGGGTGATCCGGAGCTGTGGCAGGATCACACACACGCGCCTGGGGTCCTCGGCCACTGTGGCGGGAATCTTGTGTGTTGTCATCCTTACGTCGTGCAGACGCGTGTCTCGGGGCACGGCCCACCGTGTTAGCCACTCGGAAGCCGTGAGCAGGCCTTCGGCGCCGCTTCGCACCATTCGCACCAGGAACCAGTGCCTCCGTCGGCCCGCCAAAAGCGTCGGCAGCCCTCCCGCCCAGCGGCTGTTGCGAACGGAGTTCAAGTTGCGCTGCAGGAATCGGATCGGGACGGTCGCAAACGCACCCTGCGTCGCGACTTCCACGGCCAAAGGATCCCCGACATCGCGGAACTCCGCTGGCCTCTGCAGCAGACGCAGCGCCAGGCGAGCCCAGGCAATGCCAAATCCGTTCTTGTTGGTCACGCTGTGTGGAATAAGGATTACGTCAGGTTCTTGCTCTGCCTCTTGCTCTGCCTCTGCCTCTTGCTCTGCCTCTGCCTCTTGCGCTGCCTCTGCCTCTTGCTCTCCCTCGTCGTTGCCCGCCACCGACTCGATGACTTTGCAAAGGGTGCTCGAGACGTTCGTCGCCACGCGCACTCGAAGCGACGACCAGCTGGGCTGCGACGCGTTGATGGCGACACACACCCAGTCGGGCGCCAGCACCACTGCTCCGCGACGCCCGCCGCTGGGGTCCGATGGATCACCGTCCGCCTGGGATGCCGCCGACCAAACTAGCCGACAAAGAGCATGCAGCAAAGGGTCCGTGCACACCCGCGTCCGGTCGGAACCGCCGGCCCCCAGCATCGCCTCCTGCAGGCTCTGCTCCATACGCATCGCGGCCGAAGTCTCTCTGTCGGAACGGGCCCGGACGCCCCAGTGGGACAAACAGACCTCTGCCTCTGCCCCTTCCCCTTCCCCTTCCCCTTCCCCTTCCTCTGTCGCTGCCCCTGCGTCCGCGGTCGTTCTCTCCGTCGACGCCGCTGCGAGTGAAGACTCGGTTCCCGCGCCGCCGCCGCCGGAGCCCGAACTCGAGGGTTGCGCTTCCGCGACCGAGGTGGTGAACATGCGAAGCGGCCGGTCGTTGCGTACGGCTCGCAGCAGCCCGTGTGTAGCTCCATGCAGCACCACGGACGAGACCGAATCGGGGTGCATCAGTGCGACTCCAAGCGGAAGCCGTTGCAGCGGCCGCAGAAGCCGAAGATACTAGGCCAGGCGGCTGATTGAATAATCGTCTCCCTGCGCCGCCGACGGGATCTAAGCCCGCTTCGCTCCGTCAAGTACGAGCACCAGCACACCAGACGCGTCGCCGAGGCCCTGCTTGCACGGAACGATCCACTAGTATCTCGCGTGATGAATCGAATCCAGGGTAGCCTGGAGCGCCTGCGACTGCGATCGTCGTGATTCGCTCCATCTCTCGTCGCTTGTTGCAAGGCGCCACGCGGGATACCGATCCAACACCTGGTGCGACTTGGTGGCCAGAGCTATCACAACAATCTCTCGTTCGTCCGGCACAGGAAGATCCCCAAACACGGAAGCCGACAGCATTCTGCCGCAAAGACCCTGCGTGGTTGTTTGAGGGAAGGACCTGACACAGGAATTTTAGCAATGTCGTGCCGAGTGCGGACACTGAAGGACACACCCTTGTGCCGTCAAGTGCCGTCAAGTGCCGGTTCCGATTCCAGTTCCGCTTGCACCCGCGGAAGCCAAGCTTCACTTTACGCACGACTGAATGGAATCGTAGGGGCACCCCACGGCACCCAAAGGCAGATCCGGGCGCAAACCACCTCCGTCCCGTCCGATCTCGATGCTGCCCGGAGCCAAGAAGTCAATGGAGAGCCGACGGAAGACCGGTATGAAGCCGAAGCAGCGCGCCGATGCCAGGCGCTCCAATACCAAACGAACCGCAGAGACGACTCGAGAAGACGACGTTTAGTTGGCCTCTTCCACGCGAGAGCAAGCATCGTCGCCGGAGCCGCCGGAGCCGCCGGAGCCGCCGGCATCTCCTTTGGGCTGCGGAGGCGGCGTCCCCATGCTGTCCGATTCGTCGTCATCCGACGAAGAGGAAGATGAGGACGAGATGGAGGCTCCGTCCGTTCAGGTCCATCTGCCTCCCGAGCTCAGCGCTGCGCTGCCGATGATGGACGCGGAAGAGAGCGGTTCTGTCGCGTCGGCGTCGGCGTCGGCGTCGGCGTCAGGAGCAGGAGCAGGAGCAGGAGCGGGGGCGGGGGCGGGGGCGGGGGCGAGCCGAAGCGTCCAACGCGGGCTCCCGCACATCCGTGAAGTCGAGTGCAGCTACTTGCGGTCCAGCTCGATGGCTCCGCAGTACGCGGAAGAGTGTGTGCTGTCCCGGTTCAACTTTAGCGCGTCCAAGTACCCGAAGAGCTGTAATCTGCACTGCGCCTGGGACTTCCACCCCTTCAAGGGGAAGCCGTGGTTTGCGGTCATTCGTAAGATCAAGCATAGGACGACGGCAGCGGCCGACCCGGGAGGCGAGGACGACGTGCTGCCCGGGGCGTCGTTTACGGAGCTCTATCCCAAGGTGTTCTGCTCACCCGGATGCCGGAACTCGTACCTCAGGGATCACGCGCCCAAGGGGTCCATGGCGCGGCAGCTCATGCTCAGCCACGAGATGGACGTGTCCCTCGGGCTCTGGCCTCAGTCAAGGATGCAGCCGTTTGCCGCGAGCCCGCAGCGCCTGGCAAAGGTCGGTGGCAGCATGACCCTGCAGCAGTTCCGGATGCACGCCTTTGGAATGCACCATCGGTACCAGCAGCTCCCCGGACGCTACGTCGTGGTCGAGGGGCACGGCGACTTTGGCATGGACACGCACATCACGCGGCACATCTTGGTGAAGCCGCTCATTCGAGGGGAGGATGCGCGGGAAGAGATGAGGGAGATGCGCCGGATCGCTGGCCTGCCGGAGGACGACACGGCGTTCCCCGATGACGACGACGACGACGACGACGAATTCGAATTCGACGGCGACGACGAATTCGACGGCGACGGCGATGGCACACGGTCGAAGACGATGACGGACGAAGGGGACGACTACGATCCCATGTGTGCCGACAACGAGGACGTAGAGAGGGAGATGGGCATCCCCAGGTCTGGTGCGCACGGCGACGAGGTGCTGCGAAGGCTAAACCGCATGACCGAGGCCGAGCGAGGTGCCCTGGGAGACGCGCGCCTGATGGGGTACCTCCGGCAGACCCTGATCGAGGGAGTGAGCGTGGCGCGTCGCGACCAGGAGGTGCTTCGGAAGGCCGAGGACGGGCAGGTGCTTACGGCGGATGAGCGGTAGCGGCAAAAGTCCCTGGGCGACACCCGGTCGCGGGAGCGCCGCGTCGCCGACAAGAAGAAGGAGCACTCGATCGTGGACGACCGGCGCGGTGGCACGGCCCAGCCTCGGCAGTCGGGCGCCAAGTACCAGAGGATCCAGGCGCTGCAGCAGCACGGCGACGAGGCCCACGCCATTGTGGAGGAGGAACTCATGACGGGAGGCACGGGCGACAGCGCTGGTCTGAAGAAGTTCGACCGCGGTGTCATGGACGAGTCCGTGGAACGGCTGCACCGGGATCTTGCTCGGCAGAAAGCCGAGATTGCCGCTTCTGGGGATGAAGAGAGCAAGGACGACGTCGCGGGCATCGATCCCGGTCTGGGCGAGACCGGAGCTGCTGCTGCCGGTCCTGCTGCTGCTGCTGCTGGCGGGGGCGGATTCGGCAGCAGATCGTCCGGTTCCGGTTCCGGTTCCGGTTCCGGATCCAGTTCCGGTTCCAGTTCCAGTTCCGGCTCCGGTTCCGGCCGGGGTGCCACAGGCCATCGTGGGTGATGGCGGTCGTGACTTTGCCATCGTGGCGATGGAGCAGCTGCACACCATGGAGGCGTGGAGGGCTCCCTGGGAGGCAGACGCCCGCAACGCTTGGGCGCCTTGGGCGTACCGACTATACCGGGTTGCCCCCTGGCCGGCAGGGCACGATGGAGCGGACGACTTTAGCCTGTGCGCGCGACTGAGCCCCGACCTCGCCAATCTTCGCATGGTGGAGCCCTGCATGGACCGCATCGCGCGCGACTTTGCCGGACGACTGTTCCTGTGGGAATCGGTGGCCTGCGCGCTGCTGCTGCTGTGGGCCGCCTGCGAGGTCAGGGCCGCCGTTCGCGCTGGATGCCGATGGGCCTGCTGCCGGATTGATCTCAGGAGGGACTGAGGGAAGAGCCGAAGCGAGAGAGAGAGAGAGGGGGAGAACGAAACCGATGTCGGCCTGCGGGGGCCAGCGGCAGCTGCGGGTGGAGAACCACACCCCGCGGACGCTGTACTTTGATCCTCCGTTTGCCACGGATTACGAGGCGGGCCGCACGATCCGTCCCGGCGGGGCTCTGGTGACGACGGACGGGGTGACGGTGTCGTCGTACCTGGAGCAGACCACGCTGGGAGCGGGCGGGGGCTTGTACGTGCTTCGTCCCGGGGCTCCCGCGTCGCGGGCCGCTCTGCAGCAAGCCGTCTCCGGAACGGGCTTCCGCTTCGGATTCCTGGTGCAGAACGAGTGCGCCCAGGGGCAGCCGGAGGAGTACCGCAGCGGAAGGCTGCTGATCCGAGCTCGCACGGACGGGTCGACCGTGACGGTGCGGGTGCTGTACGATGCTTACTGGGCTGAGGCCGCATTTATAACGCTGGCAACTGTGCTGGGGGTGGCGGCGGTTGCCATGGGAGCGGCGGCGCTCTGGGGCGTGCGCAACCCGGACAAGGCGGGGCCGCGTTGGCTGAGCAGGCAGAGGAAGGACGGTTGGCGCACAAGCGACAAGCGAATGATCAGCACAGATGCGTGATGCGATGCGATGAGATGAGATATTAAGTAACAGGAACCAGGTCCGAGTCACGGCCATCCTCAGGCCGCCTCCTCCTCTTCCGATTCCAATGTTCTTGCTGCACGGATGCGCCTCCACATCGGCTCGGCTTGCAGCGCAGGCAGCATTCCGTCTGCGTCCACGTCCCATGTCAAGAACGTTGCAACGGGGTTGGAAGTGGCGAGTTGCAGCACGACGAACTCTCCCGGCACCTCGGCGTCGTCGATCACCCTGGCCCAAAGGCGGTACCCACTGATTTGGCTCGCGTGCACCAGCCAGGCTTCCACGGTGAGAACCACGAACCAATCGCCGTCACGACTCTCGAACACGAACGACATCTCTGGGTGTGCGCGCGCAGCCCACCTCTGAGTTGGAACCGAAGTGCCGGTTGTCGCATCGTCGTCACACAACGGCCCGCAGCCGGTGCTGGGATCGGCGCTCCATTGCATCGGGCCACCGGGCCACGACAACGTACGTGACAAAGGCCAGCCCAAGGATCCCGACGCAACCGAGAACGGTTCCGATGATGGCGGCGGCGCGACCGTGCTGGAGGTCCGTGTCGCCTCGGTCCCGGCACGTCTTGCTCTTGTCGTACAGGTCGAGGCCGCCGACGCCCGCGACGATGGCGCCAACGCACCCAAGGAGCGCCACCGCGATCGCGGCTACCCAGAGCGTTCTCTCCTGCATGAACGCGGGTGAGAGGGAGAGACGACGGCGTGGAGCTCGGACTCGCAGCGGTTTCGCGGAGCGGCGGAGCCTTCCTTCGGACGAAACCCCACCGAGCCAGGCACACCATGGAAGCAGCTCCTCCCGCACGACGCCCGGTGCCAGCACGGTCCCTTCCGAAGCCTTTGAAGTGGACGGAATCGTGGACGGCGTACGCCGTCCTCCTGGGAGTGGGATTGGTGGCTCTGGCTCTGGCGGCCGGAGCGATCGGGATCGCGGCGTTCGGCGAAGCCTCCGGGATCGCCCGTGCGCTCGACTGCCAGGGCAACGGCGGAGCCTGCGTCCTCGTCAACGGGACGGACCTGGTGCTGGCGTCTCCGGATCAGTCCCACACCGCGCGGCTGTCGACGATCGACGACGGGCCGTTCGGGTCGGCGCTGAGCCTCGAGGTGCGCACGGGCACAACCAATGGGGACCAGTCGCGGTACGTCTTCCGGGGGGACGGTACCATCGAGGTCCGGAACGCAGCGGGGCAGGCGAGCTACACGCTCAGCCGCGACTGTCTCGGCCAGGGCGGGAACGCCGCGTGCACCGACTTCTGAGGACTCCGAGCGCCGCCGGGGCCGGCACAAAGCCGGGGACATCCTCTGCACGGTTGCTACCGCTTCCGCCGTTCGATGCTGCGGGCGATGGATACAGATGCTTCCTCAGCCGTAGTTCCGGCTGCCAGGCTTCTGGCCAGCCGCCTCCACGTGGACGCACGGGAGACCGTGCGTCTGCAGGCCGTCGAGACCGCCGAAGGGTGCGTCCTGTCCGATCCCTCCGGCGAGGGCACGCTCCTCCGCCCCGTTGCAGCCGCCCGACTTCCCCTGCGACCGGATGCCTGCATGGTTCTGCTCGACGAGATGCGCGCCGAGGACGACAGCGGGCCGGGGGACGCTCGGGAGGCCAAGCCGTACCTGGGGCTCGTGCACTGGATGTTTGGAGGAGTGCGGCTTCGGCGGGATGATCCGTGGCTAGTGGTCTGCCCGTCGGTGCGGATCTTGGGCAAGACGACTCCCATGATGCTGTTCGACCACCGGGCCAGTCTTCCGTGCGGGCAGAGGGACTTTGATCCAAACCCCCTGGTGCGCGCTGAGGGCATCGCCAACAAGCCGCAGGCGGTTCTGGTGCTGGAGCGGCGTGCAGGGGAGATTGATCCCAATGCAGAGGGAGACAACGACAAAGAGGACGACGAAGAGGATGATGAGGGCGAAGGCGACGAGGACGAGGACGACGAAGAGGACGACGAGGAAGCGGGCGGCGGAGGCGGGGGAGTGGCGGATCTCATGGAAGATGACGAGGAGGAGGAGGATGACGACGATGGGATGGATGGGGAGGACGATGACGACGGAGAGGACGAGGAGGACTACGACGACGAAGACGAAGAAGAGGATGAGGATGATTGAGAAGCTGTCATCAGGCCAGCCCAAACGCCGACTGCCAGTCGTAGGCCCCAACCTCTATGTTGAGGGCCGCGGTCCGCAAACCCTGGATGTGCTCCAAGTAGTCTTTCCTATTGCGGATCCCTTTGGCTGCGTTCGACCCTGACAACTCTATGGTTCTCGCATTTGTATCTTTAACTCCCTTCTTTGGCTGAGCTCTCTGCGTAGCTCCCTTTAACCCCATCTGAGAGCAGGCGTTTCTGAACACGTTGTATTGATCGACCTATTTCGGTGTTACAAAATCTGTACCATCGGCTTTTTTCTTGAACTCGACCTCGGTATTGTAGTTGAACTTCAATGGTCCACTCTCAGGCGTCCAAGTACGAACGTTCGTTTCACCATTTTCTACCACCACGACCTAAGCGGGGCCGTAACGCAGCGCAAAAGCCGCCAGCAGTGCTGCTTTGTAGCCGTTGCTGACCACTTTGGATCGCAAGCTTGCAAAGTCTGTAACGTCGCCACCACCGTCGCCACCACCGCCGCCAGCGGGGGGACCGTCGCCACCACCGCCGCCGCTAGAGGGACCACCGGCACCAGAGTTAGGCTGACCCGCCGCCTCTTCCTCTGTCTCCTCGTCCGAACCCGCCGCCTCTTCCTCTGTCTCCTCGTCCGAATCCGCCGCCTCCTCCTCCTCCTCCTCCTCCGGCTTCGCGAGCTATTCGCCGAATACGATTTGGTAATCTTCAAGGATCTGTTTGAAGGTCTCCCAGGCCTAGATGGCAAAATAGAGTGTACCGCTTTTATCCATCGAGAGGTCGGTGGCGTTAAGAAGATTCTATACGCTCTCCGGTTGGTTTTGAGCCAACGCCTTGAGCGCGTCGTTCAACATATTCGCTACAATCTCGTCGAAGGTGTCCATCGCTCTTCGCAACGATTCGGCCTTAGCGGCACCATCCAGCAAGGCCTTTGTGGAAACTTCCACCGTATTCAACAACTCAGCAAACTCCGCTTGGTCGCGGTTCTCCAGCTGCGACTTTAGTATTACTGCTGCGGCCGCGGCCGTCGCTTTGTCGGCACGGAATTTCGTGACTCGGTGTGTCAGATTTTCGACTTCCAGATCCGCGACTATGTCTCTTAAAATCGCCGACTTCGTCATCTCTTTGGAAAACCTGGCGAATTGAGCGGGGTACTCCTTGATCTCAATCGTGATCTTTTGCCAAGTCTCGAACGCTGCCGCATACTTTGCAAGAAATTCGGCGAGCAGATCCTCCTCCGCCTTCTTCCTGGCTGCCTCCTCCTCCGCCTTCTTCCTGGCTGCCGCCGCTGCCTCCTCTGTCTCGTCGGTGCTGACGGACGAGGAAGTTCCTGCAGACTCAGCTGACTATACGGCGGATACATGTGTCGTTGGTGCAGTGCTCCGCAAGGCAAACCCCAGAATGCGTTCGCACTTATCCCGAATGAAATCCGGGATGGTCGCATCAACGCGATTCGGGACATCCGCGACCGCTGCCATCGCGGCACCGGCCGATTCCTCGCCCCCCTCGGCCCCTTTGGCGCCCTCTGTTCCCTCTTCCATTGCTTCGTCGCCCGGGTCCTTGGGCTTGAGCATGACCATGGCCCGGTCCCATGTGCTCCGCACGAACGCCTCCGGGCAGTGCACGGAAGGCACGCCCACCTTCGTCGCCTGCGCCGTATTGGAGCCGTCGTCGTCGAAGAACAGCAGCCGAGCCAATCTATACCCCTTGCGCTAGCATATTTCTACCAGCTGCGGGTTCTTGCCGTTTAGCGTCGGACGCCCGTCCCGGCCGCCCACCGTGGCCGGCGTGCTCACCCTATCGGGCCCGAACGAGTCCCCCACGGCTCGCTCTAGGTACGCCTGGATCACCTCGTTGCGCCCGAACGAAGCCACGTGCACGTCAATACCCGCTTCTATCAGTCGGTGCACCAGCGTCGTGAAGAACTCTAGATCCGCGAAGTCGGCCCCCAGGTCCCTGCTCGCCACGGCCTCCCTGCTCCTGATGCCCGTGCGATACGAGTGGATGCGCAGGATGGTGAGGTCGAAGTCCCACACCACCGCGTCCACTCTCGCACGAAGCCAGTCGGGCACCGGGTTGTCCCCGCGCATAGAGATCTCCTTGCGCATATTGGCTTTCTCGCCGAGGCCCGGGGTACCGCGATTCGAGACACCCGCGACCGCTGCCATGATCAGGTTTCTGTGTGCCACCACCAACGGGCTGTTTGGCAAGCGCGATAAAGCTCCCGCCAACGGTACGTCCCGATTTGACACGCGTAGAAGGTAATCTCACTGCTTCATCTTCTTCCTGGCTGCCTCCTCCTCCTTCCTGGCTTCCTCCGCTGCCTTCTCCCAGTCCACATTTGTGGCTTTAACGACCCTTAGCCACTTCTCCCAGGCCTCGACGGCAAATAAGAATCGATCGCCCTCACTCTAGACGTCGGTGGTGTTAAGTAGGGATATGTCCTCCTATTTGGATGCTTTAGCCGCCAACGCCTTGAGCTTCTTGTTCAACCTCTGCGCTACAATCTTGTCGAAGTTTACCATCGCGCTTCGCAACGATTCGGCATCATCGGCAGCAACCCGCAAGGCCTCTGTGGAAACTTCCACCGTATTCCTGTACTTTTGCAACTCAGCAAACTTCGCTTGGCTGAGGTCGATGAGTGGCAACTCAGCAAACTTCACTTGGCTGAGGTCGATGAGTTGCAACTGTTGCATTGCTGCGTTGGCCGCGGCCACCGCTTTGTCGGCACGGAATTCCGTGACTTGGTGTGTCGGATCTTCGATATCCGCGATTATGTCTCTTAAAATCTCGGAGGTCTCCATCGCATCGGAAAACTCGTTGAATTTATCGGGGAACTCCTTGATCTAAATCGTGATCATCTTTTGCCAATTCTAAAGCGCTGACGCATGCTGTTCAAGCAATCCGGTGAGCAGCTCCTTCGTCCTGGCTGCCGCCGCCACCTGTGTCTCGTCGGTGCTGACGGACGAGGAAGTTCCTGCAGACTCAGCTGACTATACGGCGGATACAGGTGTCGTTGGTGCAGTGCTCAGCAAGGCAAACCCCAGAATGCGTTCGCACTTATCCCGAATGAAATCCGGGATGACCGCACCGCGATTCGAGGCACCCGCGACCGCTGCCATGATCAGGTTTCTGTGTGCCACCACCAATCCCGTGCTCTCGCTGGGTCGTTCATTCAATCCGGAAGCTTCCGATTCACTAAAACCCGGAACACCTGCGGTTGCAACCCATCTGGTAACGAGAACCGGCACTCGAACACACCCGGGAACCACGGCCGGTACGACCACACTTTACCCGACTTTAGAGTTGGCAGACGACAGCCGCCGGCGGCAAAAGTGTGCACACTCTACTCCCCCGCAACCATGGCATCCGCATCCAGCAAACGCCCTTCCGTGTCCGTGGCGGACGTGTACGACCTCGCGATTCTGTAGGTGCGCACCAAGAACGGATCGCTCGTGTCCGTGGTCAAGCCGCTCGGCAAGGACGGGAAGCCGCTGGGGCCCTCGGACATTGCCTTCGGGAGCCTCTTTCAAGGATCCAAGATACGCATCATTGACACCTCCCGGCAGGACCGTGGCGGAGACAGTGGCGAAGGCCTGCTGGGCAGCTCCACCGCGGTTTTTCCGAAGCACCGGGGGTACATCGACTTCACCCGCGAGCGCGTGAGCTTTGATCCGGACGCCGAAGACACCAAGAAGATGGCGCTGCGCCGCGAGCAAGAGTTTGCTGGCGTGGTGCGGCTGGCGTCCGCCATCGAGCGGCTGCAAAAGTCTCAGTTCCCTTCCAAAAAGTCGTACAACCTACCGATCCGGCAGTCGGCGGAACGCGATTGGGACGAGGCGCCGCTGCCGAGCGACAAGAGCGACTCCATCACGATGGTGTGCGCCGTGCAGATCATGGAGAACGAGCCCACCCGCAGCGGCAAGGACACCAAGCCCCTGACACCCATGTACATGTCGAGCTTCAAGATCGACCCCAGTACGCAGCGGCTGGCGTACCGCATGCGCACCAACGCCAGCGGCAAGAAGGTGAAGGTCTACCAGGAGCAAGAGGACTACCTCGACGAGGCGGGCAAGCTGGCGCTCGTGTCTCGGTCGGACGCACGGATCGAGATCATCGGCCACGGGTCCGTCCGCGTGGCCACGCCCAACCTGTACTCGATGGGCGTCTGCTCTCCCGTGTACCTGCAGCATCTGGGCGTCTCGGCCAAGCACGAGGGAGACACAGCGGCCGAGGAGGAGGCGCCCGAAGACATGTCGGACGGCATGATGGAGCAGATCCTTCGGAAGCAGCTTCGGGCCGGCGGAGGCGGCGGTGGAGGCGGCGGCGGGGGCAAGGCCGTCAGCGGAGGCGAAGGGAGACGCCGCGATCCGCCGCACGCCGAGGCCAAGTCCGAAGCCGAGGACGAGGACGAGGAAGACTTCGGGTTTGGCGCAAAGCCAGCTGCAGCGGAAGCGGGGGATGGATCTCCAGAAGACACACTGGCTTCGAGCAGCAGCAGCAGCAGCGCGTTCCCAGCGGCCGGAGCAGGGGCGGCATCGCGACCCGCGCTGTCCCTCGAGCGCTCCGACACGGCGCCGACGGTTCCGACGGAAGACGTCAGCGACGACGACAGCGACGAAGATGAGGATGAGGAGGATTCCTCAGAGGACGAATCAGAGGAGGAAGAGGCGGAAGACGACGACGACGACGACTCGGACGAGGAGAGCGATGAAGAGACAGAGGAAGAGCGCCGCGAACGCGAGGAGCTCGAGAACGTGTTGGCAGCCAAGGCACAGAAGAAGCAGGCAACCGTCAAGTCCAAGGGCAAGAAGAAGAAGGCCGCTTCGGATCCGGCTCCGCCACCGGCAGCTGCTGCGGGCACGAAGCGACGCCGCGCCGACGGGAGCGGCGAGGCCAAAGCCGTCAAGAAGAAGCGCAAGAAGACCAAGGTGGCCTGATAGACGGAGGTCGTTTTGGCTTAGCCCCTCGGACGCCTGCCCTTGGGCTTGCCGCTGCGTGCGCGGCTCGAGGCCGCGCTCGCCCAGCGGGACGGAGGAGCGGAGCCGTCGGGGCGCGAGAAGATGGTGGCGGGCGGGATGCTGGAGTCGTCGTCCGCTTTTGCGGTCTAGTCGCCGGTCTCGTGGAGGGAGCTGGAGCTTGGCTTGATGCGCTGCTGAATTACGACCTTGTCTCGCAGAGTTCTTGGAAGCGCCACTCGCATCTCTATCGTGCCCCGCTCGCACGCTATCTCGTACACGGGCACCCAGTTGCCGGTACCGTTCTGGCCCGCCATCCACACGAGGTCGGTCTGCACCGGTTGCGTGCGCCGCACCAAGTCGGCAAACTCGCTCCTGGTCGTCGTCACGGAATCCCAGCCTGACATGCCGCGCGCGCGAGAAAGCACGCCGTTTACGTAATGGCCACCAGCCATCCGTTCGCTGACCGGACCCGCGACTCGTCCCGAACGCGGGTCGCTTGGGATGCGGAGGAGGAGCGGGATGCAGTCCTCCGGTCGCGGCTCCTTCGAGACCGGCGGGACCGCGAACTGTTTGCCATGAATCCCCGGGACGTCAACCCTCGAGCTTTGGCCGCGGCGCGCCAGCGGTAGCAGCGGTAGCAGCGGTAGCAGCGGTAGCAGCGGTAGCAGCGGTAGCAGCGGTAGCAGCGGTAGCAGCGGTAGCAGTAGCAGCAGAAGCCGCATGCCGCCGACGAGACAAAAAAGCCCCCCGCGCCTCCCGGCAAACCCGCGTCGTTCGTGATCGACATGTCCTTCTCCAGGCGGCTTCGGCGCAGACCGCCGCTAGAGGACCGCTCCGACGTGCCGCGGCGCAGCATCTTGCAGGCGGTGCTCGTGGGCGCCGGCCCTCCGCTCAGGTAGCAGCTTCAGAAGGAAGGAGCCATCTTCTGCTTTGTGCCGGCAGCGGCCTCGGGCGAGCCGCTTCGGGTGCAAGCGGACGGCGAGGTTCCGTCGGGTGCCACGCTGGAGTCGTGGGTGGGGCACTCCGCCGCCCACGCGCTCTTCAACCTGGCGCAAAGCTCGGGTCTGCACGACTCGGCAGAGGCGCTGGAGGACGCGGGGCCGGGACGGCTTTGGCAGCTGGTTGTGCAACTAGCATCCCGGGCGGCCGCCGACACGGCCCGACAGATGCGTCGCCCCGACGACGCTGACCGCAGAGCCGGTCTCCTGCATTCGTTGGAGAAGGAAGCCGCTCCCGCTCCGGTCAAGGTGTCGGATCCGTTCGAGGCAGTTCTACTGGACCCGACCGCGGTAGGAAGGGTTACGCGGGGATTTGCGGGCGATCGGGTGGACCCCCGGCGACACCAAGACCGGACTCGTCGCACCGTATTCGTGAGAGGAACCAGACCCGTGCGAGCGCTGCCTCTCGGCCCTCGGTTCCGCTGAGTGATAGCGTCTTGCGAGGATGGATATGCAGACCGAGGACGAGGCCGGAGTGTCGTTCGCCCTGGCGGTGGAGCGGAAGGACGCGGCCGTCGAGTGCCACCTGTCGTTTGCGAGGGACCACGAGAAGAACGTCGAGCGCCTCCGCTCCCAGAACAAAGCCCCGCTGCAGGCCGCGCGTGGCGACCCGCTCCGGCGCATCGGCTGGCAGGTTCGCACCCAGATACGGGAGCTGGAGCACGCGGCGCGCCGCCGTCGGGCCGAGGCAGAGCGGTGCGGCAAGCCGGAACAGATTGCACCGTTCTTCCGGCAGATCGCGCAGGCGCGGCAGATGGAGCTGCTGGAGCGCGCCCGCCTGGAGGGTGACTCCGTGCCGGGGGTGGGGTTTGGGGACGACGCCCTAGAGCAGGCCACCCGCTCCCTGACCGACACGGACCTTCCCTTCCACGAGGTGGCCAAGCGCCGCAGCGCAGCGTGGTCCGCGTCCACAGGAGCCGGCGTCGGGGGGGAGCCCACCAATCCCATGGCGGCGGCGACCTCGTCAGCGGTGTCAGCGGTGTCGGGGGGTGCGGGAGCCGGAGCCGCCGGAACCGAGGAAGCCGCCAAGGGCAAGCGATCGCAGGCGTCGCTCGTGCGGCAGGTGGAGCAAGACCTGCTGGAAGACGTGGGTTTGGCGCTGCCCGAGCACGTGACGGTCCTCCCGGAGCGCTGTCACTGCGGCGCCGCCATGGAGCTCAACACCCGCACGCACCGGTTGCAGTGCCCTCGGCCCGAGTGCAGCCAGGGACGGGCGTTCTACGACATGACGCCGCAGAGCCTGGATCAAGGCACTAAGCGGGAGTCGTCTCGTCCTCCGACGGACCAGCGCCCCGCTGCCGTGATGCAGAAGCTGGCTTTGGCGTGCCTGCGCGAGCAGAAGAAGGCTCTTCCCGCCGGAGCCGTGGAGTGCCTGGCGCAGGAGCTGGTCGAGACGGGCTTCGTGCCTCGAGAGATCCGGTGCATGTCGTTTGCCGTGTTTAGTGCGGTGATGCACAACATGAAGAACCCGAACCGCAAGCCGGTCAACCGAAGAGCTGAGCACCGCAAAGCGCTGGAAGAGCGCCGGCGGAGAGCCCAGGCGGCCGGGCAGCCGGACCCGATGGACGACCCGGACACGCAGCGGAGCGAGAAGTTCCGTCCCAAGATCGCCGACCACTACGTCAACGCCCCCGCGCTGTACGTCGCCATCACGGGGAACCGCGCCATCCGCATGAGCGAGCGCGACTACCGCAAGGCGGAGGTCATGGTGCAGGCGCTGCTGCACGCCATGAGCCTGGTGACGGCCGACGACGACGACGGCGGGATGCGGAACCGGGCGCTGCCGAAGATGTGGGTGCTGCACCGGGTGCTGGAGCTGTTGGGGCGCAAGGACGAGGCGGTGTAGTACTTCGGACGGGCGGTCAACGACAAGGCCTGCATCGGTCCAATGGAGGAGGCTTTTGCGCGGGCGTGCCGCATGCTTCGCATCCGGGTGCCGGACGTCTCGATCGACCACGTGCGCCTGTACCGGGAGAAGACGTACTGCGAGCACGAGATTGCCAGACGAACCATGGAACGCCACGGCAAGGCCGCCTTGCCGGAGCCCGTGTCGGTCCAGCATGCCAAAGGGGATCCGGTGCGGTTGCGGCGGCCGTGGGGCATGGAGCACCGGCCCGTCCAGGACCCGGAAGTCGAGGCGCACCGGCGCATCCTCACAGACCTGCACCGCTGCTGCTTCGAGCGCATGGGGCCGCGTCGGGCGCACGACGCGCTCAACGACAACGAGAAGGCCCTGCTGGAGCATCCCCTCAACGACGTGTTGTGGGACATGGCGCTCCGCAGCAATGCCCTCACGCCCGAGACGCTCAAACACCCCGTCGTGGCGGAGCGAGTGAGGCAGGGCTTGCGGCATCCGAACAAGATGCCGCCTCACTTTGGAGTCGTTCTTGGTCTCGTGGATCCTCGTTGCATCCGGCCGAGCAAGGCGTCCGAAGCGCCGGAGGGGCGCCCCTTCGCGGCCAAGCGCGCCCGGGTGACAGCGGCGGCGGTGGCAGCCCCGGGATCCGCAGCGGCGGGTTCGTCCAAGGGGGCGGAGGCCCCGATGGACGAGGCCGAGAGGGAGCGGATGCAAGAGGCGGCCCAGGCAAAGGAGCTCGCGACCAAAAAGCGGAAGCGGGAAGCCGCGGCGAGGCGGCGGAAGAAGAAGAAGCTGGAGAAGGAAGCGGCGGAACGAGCGGCCAGGGAAGAGGAGAAGCGCCGGCAGAAGGAAGCCTAGGAAGAAGAGGCGAGGCGACGAGAGGAGCTTCGCCGGCAGCACATGATACGAAGGTTGCAAGAGACCAGGCAGCGCGCCAAGGAGCACGGACTTCGGGATCGTGTTGAGCTGGCTTCCTTCGACGAGCAGCCCGAAGACCGCTTCCGCTCAGGAGGGCTGGGCGCCCCGGAAGACGAGGAAGAAGACAACGACGAAGAAGACGAGGTTTGGAGCCAAATCAAGTTCCCTCGCAAGCGCTCCGAGGCGGTGCTGGCGCGTAGTCGCGCCGACCTGGCCAAGCTGGACCGGGTCAAGGGGATTGTCGCGGGCGAGCAGAGGAAGTTCCGTCAAGCGTGGCTGCGCGAGCAGCGGGAGCGGGTGCGGGCCGAGGGCGTGCTGCCCGAGGGAGCCGAACGCATTACCACCCACGGCGAGATCGAGCGGGAAGAGCGGTCTCCGGGTTCTTCCGACGTGCCAACCGACCCGGCGTCGGCCGCGTGCGTGTCGGCGCACCGGATCTCGCCGGCCGGCCGCTCCCGGACGGAAGGATCGCAGGCGCTCCGCCGCGCGGCCGACGCGGGTTCGGGCCTGGCTCGCTTGCTGCTGCGGTAGCCGCCTCGGTTCCTGCTGCCGAGTGCAGCCGAGGCGGCGGCGGCGGCGGGAGGCAAGGTCGGGAATCGACCGCACTCCGGGGCCAAGCCGCCTGCCATGACCAAGACACAGATTGCCGCGAAGCGAAGAGAGATTTTGATGGCGATGCGAGTGAAGAAGACGCAAACAGGCAAGTAAATTGTTGTTCAGTCCGAGTGGCAGTAAAAATCACGCACGTTCGTCTCTCTCCACGTCATTCCCGGATGGTACCGCGAATTTAGAACTCCAATCGCAACGTTCCGAACGTTGTCTCGCATGGCCTCGGCGGCCGCTTCCAACGCCCGGTTGTAATCGATTCGGCCCGGCTTGTTCTGCCGGGCCGCCTGCTGTCCGCACGCGCGTCTAAACTCTCGCCGCAGCTTCCTCTGGTACACGCGCGCGCAGTCCACCCATGTTCGCATGCGCCAGCGAGGAGTGTCGCCGATGCGCGGGCCGGGGGCGGCTTGCCAGGCGGTACTGATCTCGAAGCACGACTGCGAGGATGACTGCATCAAGAGGCTCGGATCCACCCGGACAAAAACGTATCCGCTGCTCCCGTCCGTTCCAGAGGTGCGCAGGAATGTGCTGGGAACTTTGCCGCTAAATCGGCGGCAGGCGTGCCACAACTTGCTCGGCATGCTGGCAGCGCGAGTAATCGGTCCTGCACCAGACCCGCCCCGGGACAAGTGTCGGTGCCCCCATAGAGATTCCGGATTATGCGGCGTCAGGCCCAGCCGTACGAATTCCGCAGCGCCCGGACCCGCTTCAGCAGCCTCTCCGATGCGCGGGCATATCGTCCCGCCCACGGCTCGTCGGTGCGGAGTGCGGGGACGTCTTCCACAACGCAGCGGCTCAGAGGACCGTCGCCGTCGGTCGACGCCCGGTGCACCGCACCGACGGCCAGCACCGCCATCACGTCTCCCCGGCAGTCGCACGGCAGCCGCGCCGCGGCTCGATCGCGCAGCCCGGGTGGCGACCGACGGAGGAGCACGGGCACGATGCCTCGCACGAGCCGCCGCCGCGTGTGCACCACCGGCTGGCCGGTGGGAGTGAAGAAGTCCCACAGCGTCCAGGCACCCCGCAGCACGCACGTGGGCGGCACGACCAGAACGGCGTCGCACAGAACCGCACGGTTTGTCGTCCCCGCGTCCGGTTCCAGGTCGGTTGGGTCCAGGCTGGCCGCCACGGAAGCCCAGGAACAGGGTGCGAACGAAGGCAAGGGACCGTGCTCGCCCCGTCTCGCCGCGCGCAACTCGTCGTGGAACAGGAGCCGGGCATCGACGTCCGGCGGCAGCGGCTGTCCCCTGGGAGCCAGGACTACAACATCCTTAAGCCAGGGACAGCTACGTCGCAGCTGCATCACCGTCAGCCGCAGCGCCTGGTCCTGCGCCAGAGCCCCTTCTTCGCGCACCCAAGGGGGCCGCCGCGGCTCGCCGACGGGCCACTGAGGCAGCACCGCCTTGCACGCGTCGTCCCACAGAGGTCGCTCCTTGCAGGCGGCGGCGGCTCGTGCCCGCCATGTCGCCAGGAACATGTCGTCCACGCGAGCGTACGGCACCACCGCTACGACCGACCGCGGAGGCGCTTGCAGGTCGTTGTCCGGACCGCTGTGCATGTCCGTCTTGGAGCCCTCCGCCGACGAAGTGGAAGCCGCCGGGAGGAGCGGAAGCAGAATCAGAAGGATCCCCGCGAGGGCCGCCACGGCGACCACAACATATTGCATCAGGCTGTCGGCAGCGGATGCGGATGCGGATGCGGCACGGGTTGCTCGGTGTGATGCGCGGGCGCCCACCGGGGCGAGTGGCCGAGCGGGTGGCGGAGCAGCGCTCGCTGCGAGCGAACAAGGCCGGTGTCGGTCGCCTGGTGTCCCTGCCTGGTGCGGGGATGCCGAACCTTCTCCAGGATGACCGGCCGAGGAACACTCTCTCTCGAACCGTGGCTTTCCGCGGCGTCCGCCGCGCGAGAGAGATCAAAGTACTCGCTCCGGACGCGCTTGGGAGGCAGAGACGTTGCCGGCCCGGCCATGGAGCCCCGAGGTCCCACGTGCACCACGCTCGCCAAGCCCCCTGCGCGAACCCTCGCTTCCACGACCAGGCCGCCGGCCCCCCGCAGCAGCGCGTGCACTTCGGGACCGGACACCCAGGCGTGGCCTTCGAGAGTCTCGGCGTGGGTGGGCACGGCGGCCCCTTTGTCCGCGTCGCCGTCGGCTCCCTCCAGGCCCCGGACCCAGGTGCCGCGCGCACGGAACCCGTCCGATCCCGCCACGGGAACGATCCGCAAGAGATCGGTGCCCTGTGAGCATCCTCTCTCAATTCGAGTGCGCCCCGTGCCATTGGCCTTCATGGCTCCGGGGCTCCGCTGCAGAAGGGTCACGCCTTCAGGCGGAAGTGACCGCGCCTGCGCCGCCTGCGCCACGCTGGACACCAGGGCGCGAGCCAGGCTCCGGTCGGCTTCCCAGGGGCGGGCGCCTTCGG